>Ga0207113_1048_pt1 | contig 41358 bp, 29 predicted proteins | sample Alteio_BWMinHeat_69_FD_153559 | JGI IMG/M metagenome (GOLD analysis project Ga0207113, IMG submission 153559) | Enriched cells from forest soil in Barre Woods Harvard Forest LTER site, Petersham, Massachusetts, United States -... | ecosystem: Environmental > Terrestrial > Soil > Temperate forest >... | reverse complement strand
TCAAGTGGGACGAAGATATCAAAACTGAATTTTTCAGTCATCACTGTGAACAATTACCGAAAGTTGATAAAGCCTATTACGACAAGAGACCATTACCATTTAATCCCGATGAACTTCAATCAGCATTTCATTCGCTGATTCGCGAAATCAAAAACGAATTAGGGCAATACACCGGCATTTCAAAAATCATGATTCGCTTGTGCGAGGAATATTGCCAAGCCATTTTAATGATTAAATCACGAGGAACACCGCTATTTTCAAAAGTAGCCATGGAATTATATGGCGCACCGAATGATGCATTTTATCCTAACGGTCCGCGTTTAAGTGATTTGGGTACATTACTCGGAAAAATATTAGAAAAGTTAGTGCAACAGATGGTTTCAACAGCAGATGAAAAACGCTATACCGCAGAAGAAGCCGTTACTATTTTACAAGCCAAATTATCAGAATATTTTCATCAGACGGATCATGTGACTGTAGCCTTGAGTGATAATATCGTCGCTGATGCTTCCGCAGGCGCTGATTGCATTAGGTTAAATCGCAATGTGAAATTCAGTGATCGTGATTTGCGATATCTCGAAGTGCACGAAGGATGGGTACATGTCGGTACCACGCTGAATGGTTTGGCGCAACCCATTTGCACTTTTCTCGCAAAAGGCTCGCCTTCATCGAGTATTACGCAAGAAGGATTAGCGGTCACTACCGAGATTTTTACATTTTCATCGTATCCGAGTCGCATGTTAAAAATTACCAATCGTGTGCGTGCATTAAATTTAGTGCAAGCGGGTGGTAATTTTATTGATGTGTATCGTTTTTTTCGTGAACAAGGTTTGTCTGAAAACGAAAGTTATTATTACAGTGTGCGTGTTTTTCGCGGTAGCACACCTGATGGTGGCCCGTTTACCAAAGATCTTTCTTATACCAAAGGTTTTTTGCTGATTTACAATTATATTCGTTTGGCAGTCAGAGAAGGATTGATTGATCGCGTTCCTCTGTTTTTTACGGGAAAAACGCTGGTTGAAGATATTCCAACGTTACATGAATTAAAACATCAAGGATTAATTGCAGATCCAAAATACATGCCACCCCAATTTCAAGACTTGGCGGCACTCAGCTCATGGATGGGATTTTCGCTGTTTCTCAATCAGTTTGATTTGGAAGCGGTGGCGAATCATTATGGATATATATTACGAAAGTAGAAATTTTGGGTGCAAGTGCTTTACACCCACACTCTTTTTATTTCTTCTTCTTTTTTCTAAACTTTTTAGGACCGTGTGGACCTCTTCCTCGTGGCATACGTACACCTTTCTGATTGGTTGAAATGACCTATTTAGCCAGTGATTCCCGTTTTCAAAAGAATTTTTATCTTTGGGGGATATTGAATGATAATTTGTTTCGGAAATGCTCATGTACAGATCAAGGCAACGAAGCTTTCCTCAACAAATTATCCTTCAATCTCCCCTCAAATCTAAAAATTTAAGTTAATCAACCTTCAGAGCGGGAACTGCTGCTATTTAACCGAGATTATGATCTAAAATCAATAGTTATCTTTCGTGCATTCAGCTACAAGGTCACTCAGTAGCTCGGCCCGGCAGGGCGAGCGTCTTTTATCGTTTTTGTTTTCTTTGTTCGCGATAAATCGTTTGTGCCCCAGCCAGTTGTTTGGCTTTAGCTTCATCACACTGTTTTGGCCTCAACCCCTTTTTTTCTTGATCAGTTCTATCAGCAATCAACACGTCCCTTATCGTATAATTGAGATCTTCATTTTGTACTTTATGCAGTTCAACAAGAATGGCCTCTCGTGATGCAAATGCCTTATTTAAAACTTTCTGAATGGATGCGTCACACCGATATAATTCCTGTATGAGTAAACATGCCTTCATTGCACACTGGTATTCAGAAGAATTTTCATCAGAATACAGTCCATCGGTAATGGATTCCAGCACACTTGTCATGCATTTTCCGGTTAAATCTATTTGACAATCCGATAGGATGTCTTTACCAATCCCAGCCGCTTGCTCCCACCGACGTGTTTTCCATTCTGTATGATAACAATCTAAGCCCGCAAGATAGTCGTATGTTTTCGCCAATTCAGCTACCGTATTTTCTGACACCGTATTTTCTGACATATTTCAATCCTCCGCTGTATCCACTGAAAGTAGGTAATAGTATAACATTTGAACCCCACTCACATTCATGTTACAACTATTTATCAGCGTGATTGAGGCAAATTAATGCCGCATTATGTTTACATGATTGAGTGTATTAATGGAAATTATTATACGGGCTATACGATTGATGTTGCACGTCGTTACGAAGAACATAAAGCAGGAAGCAGTAAGTGCAAATACACACGCGCATTTCCGCCGAAAAAATTAGTCGCCACATGGGAATTTAATACAAAATCAGAAGCGTTGCGCTTTGAAAATAAAATAAAAAAATTATCAAAAAGTGAAAAAGAATTTGCAGCTATTCACCGATCGACACTAGAAAGATGCTGAACAGTTACAAAATTCCCATTCCGCTGATAATGCAGTCGCAAGATAGGGAAGCATGGTTTCTACATTTTCTTTCACCTGCCACGGTGGATTTATTAATACAATCCCACAAGCCGATAATTTTCCTTCTTCCGCTGGATGATTAAGCGAAAAATGAATCATGAGATGATCTGTATTGAGTGATTTTATATCGCGATAAAATGCTTGCACTGCCGCATTATTTTTGATGGGATACCACACCATAAAATGCCCTGATCGCCAATGTTTTAACGCTTTTTGCAAAGCAGAAAAAATCAATTCAAATTCATGGGTAACTTCAAACGGTGGATCAATTAATACCAATCCCCGTTTTAATTTTGACGGTACAAACGCTTTGATGGCTAAATAAGCATCGGTGTGATGGATCGCCACGTTTTTTGCATTAGAAAAATTTTCTTTTAAGGATTGATAATCTTCTTGATGCAATTCACATAAAATCATGTGATCCTGTGTTCGTAACAATTCTTCCGCAATAACAGGGGATCCGGGATAAAAATGTAACTTATTATCCACATTATATTTTTGAACAATAGAAACATACTCTTGAATGATTGGTGGCATTGTCTTTTGATCCAGCGAAAATAATTGTCCAATGCCATTTTTATATTCTTCTTTTTTTAGTGCTTGTTCAGATTGCAATTCATATAATCCAATGCCCGCATGGGTATCTAAAAAACAAAACGGAGTATCTTTGCGCTGCAATGCTTTCAATAAAACCATTAAAACAAGATGTTTAATGACATCAGAAAAGCTACCCGCATGATAGATATGACGATAATTCATTTTTTTTCATTACACCACATGCGCTGTTTCCATAAAATAAAAAATAAAAATCAGTGCCCACACACCCAACATCGGATGCACTTCTTTTATTTTACCGGTTAATAATTTAATTAACACATAACTTATAAAACCAAGCCCAATACCGACTGCAATTGAAAAGGTGAGTGGGATCATGATCGCGGTAATAACACTCGGAATTGTTTCCGTCATATTTTCCCAGTTGAAATGCGTAAAGCTTTTAATCATTAAACATCCGACAAATAATAATGCGCTGGCGGTTGCATAGGGAGGAATTGTTTTTGCCAGTGGTGAGAAAAACAAACAAATGATAAATAGGGCAGAGACCACAACAGAAGTTAACCCCGTTCGACCACCGGCACGCACACCAGCCGCACTTTCACAGTAAGGACTTAAGCTCGATGTCCCTAAAATTCCACCCGTCATGCTTGCCACACTGGTTGCTAATAATCCTTTCGACAATCTTTTCCCGTCTTGTTTTGACGAACGAAATAATCCCGCTTGATATAAAATGCCAACAAAAGTACCTGTACTGTCAAACAAGGACACTAAAAAGAAAGCAAAAACAACGGAAAATCCAGTATGAGTGAACAACCCGTGGAAATTTAATTGTAAAAAAGTGGGTGAGAGTGATGGTGGCATCGCAACAATACCCGCAAATTGTGCATGGTCCGTGAGAATACCTATGATTGTCATCGTCATAATACCAATCACAATCGCACCACGAACACGCAGATAATCCAGCGCTGCGATCAAACAAAATCCCAGAAAAAATAATAAGGTGGTGAGCGAATGTAAATTACCGAGAGACAATAAAGTGTGTTTACTCGTTTGAATCAATCCGCCGCTGTGCAGTCCCAACATCGCGATAAATAAACCTAATCCCGCTGCAATTGCCATATTCATCGTTTCAGGAATGGCATCAATCAACCATCGTCGCATCGGTGTAATTGCAATCAGAAAAAATAAAAATCCAGAAATAAAGACAGCGCCTAACGCCGTTTGCCAGGTATATCCCAATCCCTGCACGACCACAAAAGAAAAATAGGCATTGAGCGCCATTGCCGGTGCTACTGCAATCGGATAATTCGATAAAACACCGGTTAAAAAGCAAGCCAATGCGGTGACCAGACACGTTGCAACAAATGTCGCACCTGGGTTCATATGCGCTTGCGACAAAATGGCAGGGTTCACGAGAATAATGTAAGCCATGGTTAGAAACGTCGAAAGTCCCGCAACCATTTCGGATTTGGGGGTTACTTGATATTTTGAAAGCTGAAAATAACGTTCAAGAAGATTCATAATCACTCGCAGTTAAATTGGGTATGGTACTTTTTCATAATATATTCACTCATTGCCATTGACGACGTAAACGCCGGCGAAATAGCATTTAATAGATGAATTGAATTATCTGTTTTTTCAATTAAAAAATCCATTACTAACTCTTTTGTTTTCCAATTGACGAGTTGAGGACGAATACCGGCTTTGGAAGAGGGGATTAACCAATCACGTTCCAAATTTTTCACCAACGATTTTGCCGCGCGATAAAAAGGCGCTGCAAAATATTTTTTGGGTTCTGTCAATGCAACATCACGAAATTTTTTGTTGCTGAAAAAAAGTCGTATTGATTTGGTTAAAATGGTAAAAGCTTCTGGATTAATTCCAGAGAATAATCCATAATTCTCCCGGCCAAACGCAGGGATCGCGGTTGGCCCTGCGTAAACATCACCATGACTGTTTTTGGTAAAATGCACGCCCAAAAATGGATTATGAATATTAGGAACGGGATAAATATTGCCCTTTACTCGATGCGCTTGATCAGCGCGCAATTTTCGATAAATCCCTTTAAAAGGAATCATGCGTAATTCTTTTGCAAGACCAAAATGATGCGCCACTTGATCAGCGTAAGCACCAGCCGCATTAATGAAAAATTGAAATTCAATATTGCCTTGATTGGTAGTCATGACGTTTCTATTTTTTAAACCCGTGAATTTCGTGTTAAATAAAAATTTAACTTTTTTAGTTTCTAATAACTCATGGTATAAATTTTCCATAATACATTTTGGATCAACCACCGCCGTATTGTGAGAATACAAGGCTTTTTCAGTTGTTTTTGCCCAAGGTTCAATATCGGCCAACTCTTTTTTATCCAGCAAAGTGACTTTCGCACCATTGGCGGTTGCGCGTTCATATAATGTATCGAGCGTTGAGAGTTCGCTTTCATTTTTTGCAACAATTATTTTACCGGAATGAAACAGCGGCAATTGATGTTCTTCGCAGTATTGCTGCATTTTTAAATTACCGGATAAACAGAACCGTGCTTTCAATGAATCAGAGGCATAGTAAATGCCCGCATGTAAAACGCCACTGTTGCGTCCCGATGCATGCATACCCACCTCAGATTCTTTTTCAATTATTAAAATATCTTGGTACCCTTTTGCAACCAATTCTCGCGCAAGGGTGAGCGCAATAATGCCGCCGCCAATAATGACAGTATGGGTATGTGTTTTCATTGATTAACTCTCATGAAGCGGTTTTTTTCTCGCTTGTTTTCGCTTAGATTGATACTGTTTGTCATCTAACATTTTTTGTTTTGTACGACGAGAGCGACGCTTTTTTTGTCGCCGTATTTTTTCAATCGCTTGTTGCTTTTTGCTTTTCTCCCGCTTCAAAAACAAATCTATTTTTTCACACAGCCGAATTCGTGCAAAATAGCGATTCATTTCGCGTGATCGTTCTTGTTGGCATTTTACAGTAAATCCGCTGGGTATGTGCTTCATCCACACGCACGAACTCGTTTTATTTATTTTTTGTCCACCACTGCCGGAACCTAAAATAAATTTCTCGAGCAAATCTTCTTCTTGAACGTCGAGTGAGATCATCCAATGTTGTAATTGTAACCATTTTTTGGGTGTGATCATGTGATAACCTGTACATATTCGCACATTTGACAATGAATTATTCATCGCGTAATGTCAACACCGTGAAGAGGTGCGCTGACTAAGTCATTTTGTTGAGATACCCAAATATCAACGACACAAAATCAGAGAGTCAGTGCCGAAATAAATAGTGTTTTGGAGTGCTATTTGTTGGATCTAACAACCAAAGTTGGTAGGTCTGTCACGTTAACATTCACTTAACGTGGAGCGCTTCAGGTAACACTTCAGTTATTTTCAATGACTCAAGTTTCCTGTTTTGCTCCTGATTGTCCGGGGGAAACTTATGTCTCAACTACGCCGACAATTATCCACGCGGCATTTATCGATGATTGCACTCGGTGGCACATTAGGCACGGGTATTTTTTTAACGAGTGGTTCAGCGCTTTATATCGCAGGACCCATCAGCGCCATTATTGCCTATCTTATTATGGGATTTATGGTCTATTTGCTGATGAATAGTTTAGGCGAAATGTCGGCCTATAAACCTGTCTCAGGTAGTTTTTGTGAATATGCGAGTGAGTATGTCAGTAAACCGTTTGGTTTTGCGATGGGATACAACTATTGGTTTAATTGGTCAATCACTGTTGCAGTGGAATTAATTGCGAGCGCGTTGGTCATGGGATTTTGGTATCCTGGCGTTCCACCGATCGAATGGTGTATTTTATTTTTCGTCGGTATTTTAATACTCAATATTTTATCGGTTAAAAGTTATGGCGAAACACAATATTGGTTATCGCTTGTCAAAGTCGCTGCCATTCTTGTGTTTATTGTCGTTGGTGTGTTCATTATTCTGGGATTTAACACAGAACATCAAGTGATTGATTTTCGCAATTGGCATCAAGGCCATTTTCACAACGGTATTTCTGGTTTATTAGAAGTATTTTTATTATCAGGTTTTGCTTTTCAAGGAACTGAATTAATTGGCGTTGCAGCCGGTGAAGCAAAAGATCCTCAGAAAAGTATTCCGCGCGCCGTCAAACAAATTTTTTGGCGAATATTATTATTTTATGTGGTGATTATGCTGATTATCAGCTTAATTATTCCGTATACCGATCCACGATTGCTCAACGCCAATAACACGGTTGCCCTCAGTCCCTTTACGATTATTTTTTCGATGATGGGTTTTCATTATATGACCGGCATTATGAATTTTGTTATTCTCGCTGCGTTATTATCCGCTTGTAATTCTGATTTATATTCTTCAACGCGTATTTTATGGCATTTGGCACAAAAAGGCAGCGCACCCAAATTATTTGCAAAAGTCAGTCGCGCGGGAATTCCCGTATATGCATTAATGGCAACGGCTTCTTTTGGATTGCTTGCATTTTTATGTGATTATTTTGGTAGCACCCAAGTATTTTTAATATTAGTCAATATTTCCAGTTTGGCGGGATTTGTTGCATGGTATGGCATCGCACGTAGTCATATTGGTTTTAGAAAACATTATTTACGTGCGGGACATAAACTCGAGGATTTACCTTTTCAATCGCACTTTTATCCATGGGGTCCGATTATTGCAATGGTGTTGAGTTTAATTGTGATGTTGGGTCAATGGTACGTGTTACTCATTGATGGTCAGATGACTTGGAGTGCATTTATCGCCATGTATATTGGCTTGCCGATGGTGGGATTGCTGTGGCTTGGCAATAAACTGTGGAGAGGAATGATGCGCTAGTACGCCATCCAATTAATTCTGTCACTCTGTAAAAATAAATTACAATCCTATTGAAATGATGCGCTAGTGATATAGTTTAGAAGCTTTCGCGTCAGCGAATGCGAAAGCAGAAGCAACCCCCTAAATATTTTCTTTCGTACTTGCTCACGCAAGCACTTCTAAACTATATCACCAGCGCTCAATACATCCAGTGCAACACACTTCAATCTCTTCACAGATTAAAACGACCGCGCACTCAATTAAATTTATACCCCAAACCCACCGTCAACGTTATCGGCCTAAAATCACCTTTTATTGCATATAAACATCCAACTGATGTTTGCAAATCTACTGCGCGATTCAGGTGATATTCTAAACCCGCAACCGGTTCCACCAAAGCACCATCGCCGATACTTAAACCCGCACCACCGGCCGTTCCTGCTAATAATTCCGAAAATAAACTCAGATGCGTTTTTTTTATCTCCGATGTTTCTGCACCAACACCCAATAATCCAGAAAAATAACCGCCCGTATTTTTTCCGATATAAGCAAACGCGGTTTGTCCCGTGAGATAAAAATAATGTTTCATAAAATAATCGACATCGAAACCCAGCAATTGCATCGTGGGATTATCAGAACCGGAACTGGAACGGGGTTTAAAATAAGTTTGATTATCGATGCGAATTCGCCACGGTTTTGAATGAGAGTAATCACCGTGTACGTGCGAAAAATAATATTTCAATAACAGACTCGCTTCACCCGCTTTAAAATGACCTTCCGGTGCTGCAATATAGCCACCATTTAATTCCACGCCAAATGCAGGCGTAAAACGATATTCGACACCCAGCGTGGGACTATAAATAAAACCGCCGCCGGTATTGACAGAACCGCCGCCACCAGAACCCGCAGCCATTTTCACAATGCCATTCAACGCTGATAAATGAAATAATGGAAAACGATATCCAATCCCCAGTAATTCATCAGCATAACCATTTTGATTTCCGTGAAACGCGCCTGAAAAATTAAAAAATAACAGTATTCTTTTTTTGAGATAGTGACCTAATTCAACACCCAAAAATTCAATATCTGATTGCATGGATTGATTATTAAATTTTAAAGTATCACTCGTTGGAAAATAACTTTTGACAAGCGCTGCTATATAATTGTCTGAATGAGATGATTTTGCGGTAGAACCGCTGAAATAATGAAAATGAAACGGTGTTGATAATGAAAAACCAATTTGATGACTGTTGATGCTACCCGTATCAAAATGAACGTAGCTATAATAAATACCCGTTGTTACCCGCGTAAAATGATATTTTAATCCAATATAAGGCTCATAAAATAATCCACCACCAACGGGTGTGGTATGACCGCCAGCGCCACCCACACGAATGCCGCCATCGATCGCTATTTTTGAAAATAGCGTATGCTGAACACCGCCTTCCAAGGCAAGTCCAAAAAATCCACCGTTTTGTCCTGAAACAGCACTGTAGAGACCTAATCCACCATACAGCCACGGTTTAAAATCAACAAGCCCGTGTAAACCCACAACACCCATCGGTTTTAGCCCATTAGGCATATGCCATTGTTCATAGGTGATGCGTGGATCCACTGTGATTTGTTCTGATACATAATGGGCTTGGCAAAGCAGTGGAAATAGAAAAATGGCAATGGCGCCTATGGTGAGAGACTTTTTGAGATGACTCACATTTAACCTGCCGTAGTTGAGTAAAAAGTGTGGATTTAATGTACAATAATCAAATCAAATGATCAAACACAATGGATGTGATCACTATGACGGATTTATTGCTGATCGTCGGAACCATTTTCTTTTTTGTCATCTGCTTGGGCATCATTCTATTTTTTGATTACTTAAATCGAGGTCAGTGATGAATGTTGTCTATCTTATTTCAGGTTTGATTACAGCGGGATTATTAATTTATTTGCTGATTGTGTTATTTTATCCAGAATGGTTTTAAGGCTCTAAAGTATGACCTCTAATGATTTACTACAAATCACGTTTTATTTAATCGTTTTAATTTTATGTGTAAAACCACTGGGTTGGTACATGGCGCGCGTGTATCAAGGAAAACCATGCGGATTGGATAACATTATTTCTCCATCTGAACGATTTATTTATCGCCTATGCAGTATTCAATCCAGTGAAGAAATGAACTGGAAACGTTATTTGATCAGTATGTTATTGTTTAATTTACTGGGCTTTTTTGCTGTTTATTTTATTCAACGATTGCAATTTTATTTACCGCTCAATCCTGAACATTTTGCCAATGTACCAGCAAAATTAAGTTTTAACACGGCGGTGAGTTTTATTTCCAATACCAATTGGCAAGCGTATAGCGGAGAAACCACGCTCAGTTATTTAACGCAAATGCTCGCATTAACCGTGCAAAATTTTGTATCGGCTGCAACTGGAATGTCTTTATTGATTGCGCTGATTCGTGGAATAACAAGACGTGAAACTACTGTGTTAGGAAATTTTTGGGTCGACATGATTCGTAGCGTGCTTTATATTTTATTACCCTTGTCACTTATTTTTGCAGTGGTTTTATCATCACAAGGTGTTATTCAAAATTTTAAACCGTATCAAAAAATAAATTTAATTGCGCCGTTTAGCTATCAAGACAATCAAAAAAATAGTGACATTAATACACAAACGATTCCGATGGGTCCTGTGGCATCACAAGAAGCGATTAAACAATTAGGCACAAATGGCGGTGGATTTTTTAATACGAATTCAGCACATCCTTTTGAAAATCCAACACCACTCGCTAATTTTTTAGAAATGCTTGCGCTCATTTTAATTCCAGCCTCTTTGTGTTACACGTTTGGCGTGATGGTCAATGATAAACGGCAAGGGTGGGCTATTTTTATTGCGATGATGTTGGTTTTTGTGCCTATGATTTTTGCAACGACTATTGCAGAACAAAATGGCAATCCTGCATTACATAACGTATCAGCCGCTGGAAACATGGAAGGTAAAGAAGTGCGTTTGGGTATTGTCAATTCCACCCTTTGGGCAACCGCGACAACCGCTGCATCGAATGGATCTGTTAATGCTATGCATGATTCGTTCACGCCGCTCGGTGGTTTAGTGCCGTTATTTATGATGCATTTGGGTGAAGTGATATTCGGCGGTGTTGGATCGGGCTTGTATGGCATGTTAATGCTCGTGATCGTCAGCGTATTTGTTGCAGGATTAATGGTCGGACGAACACCAGAATATTTAGGTAAAAAAATTGAACCTTATGAAATGAAAATGGCTTCGATTGCGGTTTTAGTGATGCCCGTTATTGTCTTGTTATTTACGTCCATTGCAGCAGTAACAGAAATGGGTGTCAGTTCCATTGCTAATCCTGGCGCGCATGGGTTAACAGAAATATTATACGCGTTTACCTCGATGGGAAATAATAATGGCAGCGCGTTTGCAGGGCTGAATGCCAACACACCGTTCTATAATATTTTAGGCGGTGTTGCGATGTTATGCGGGCGATATTGGATTGCTATTCCTGTGCTTGCCGTTGCAGGATCATTGGCAAAAAAGAAAATAGTACCTGTGGGTTCAGGAACATTGGCAACGCATACACCGCTTTTTATTATTTTATTAATTAGTATCACGATTATTTTAGGTGCGCTTTCATTTTTACCCGCGTTGGCGTTAGGACCGATTGTCGAACATCTGATGTTATGGGGACAATATGGCCACTAAAAAAATAGGGGATTTACATATTATAAAATCTGCATTGAAAGATGCTTTGTTAAAATTAACACCGCTTTATCAAATGCGAAATCCCGTGATGTTTACGGTCTATGTGGGTTCTCTATTAACCACTTTTCTTTTTTTTCAATCTATTTTTGGACACGGTGAAGCGCCATGGCATTTTATTTTAGCGATCACATTATGGTTGTGGTTTACGCTGTTTTTTGCAAATTTTGCAGAAGCCATGGCAGAAGGACGTGGAAAAGCACAAGCAGAAGCGTTACGTCATTCGCGACGTGATATTGAAGCCAAAAAATTATCTAAGGCTGATCGCAACGCAAAAATTACGTTCACTCAATCAATTAATTTACGTGAAAATGACATTGTTCTTGTTGAAGCAGGAGATTTTATTCCGAGTGATGGTGAAGTGATTGAAGGGATTGCATCCGTGAATGAAAGTGCAATCACCGGCGAAAGTGCGCCGGTCATTCGAGAAAGTGGTGGAGATCGTTCATCGGTTACGGGTGGAACACAAGTCATTTCTGATTGGCTCATTGTGCGAATCACTGCAAATCCAGGCGAAACCTTTTTAGATCATATGATTTCATTGGTGGAAGGCGCGAAACGCCAAAAAACACCGAATGAATTAGCATTAACTATTTTGCTTGCTGCATTGACCATCGTGTTTTTACTGGTTTCTGCAACCTTATTACCATTTTCAATTTACAGCGTTCACGCGGCTGCGAGTGGACAAGTGATTACGATTACGGTTTTGGTCGCTTTATTTGTGTGTCTAGCCCCAACCACGATTGGTGGATTGTTATCGGCCATTGGTATTGCGGGCATGGATCGCATGATTCAAGCGAATGTGATTGCTTTATCAGGACGTGCTGTTGAAACAGCGGGGGATATTGATGTCTTATTACTCGATAAAACAGGCACGATTACGCTAGGCAATCGACAAGCGACAGAATTTATTCCGGTGGATGGCATTTCGATTGATCGATTAGTGGATGCAGCACAATTAGCGTCATTAGCGGATGAAACACCTGAAGGACGCAGCATTGTTATTTTAGCCAAAGAAAAATACGGTTTGCGTGGACGTGAATTAACGGAATTGGGCGCTACCTTTATTCCCTTTACCGCACAAACGAGAATGAGTGGCGCCAATGTTTCTGTTGGGCAAAAAAGGCAAATAAGAAAAGGCGCTGCAGAAGCTATTGAGGCGTATATCGCACACTTAGGCGGAGAATTTTCTAAAATGACACGCGAGTGTGTTGAATCGATTTCCAGAAGAGGGGGAACCGCATTAGTGGTCGTTGAAGGCACTATTGTATTGGGTGTGATTTATTTAAAAGATATTGTCAAAGGCGGCATTAAAGAGCGTTTTGCACAATTACGAGAAATGGGCATTCGTACCATTATGGTCACTGGTGATAATCCATTAACCGCAGCAGCGATTGCTGCAGAAGCGGGCGTTGATGATTTTTTAGCGAATGCAACACCGGAAGAAAAATTAAAATTAATTCGTCGATTTCAAAGCCAAGGTTATTTAGTTGCGATGACGGGTGATGGAACCAATGATGCGCCAGCACTTGCACAAGCCGATGTTGCTGTTGCGATGAATACAGGCACACAAGCGGCAAAAGAAGCGGGAAATTTAGTGGATTTAGATTCTAATCCCACCAAATTAATTGAAGTGGTTGAAATCGGTAAACAATTATTAATGACGCGCGGTTCACTGACCACCTTTAGTATCGCCAATGATATTGCCAAATATTTTGCGATTTTACCTGCGGCATTTGCTTCGACTTATCCTGAATTAAATGCATTTAATATTATGCGATTGGGAACGCCTACAACGGCCATTTTATCAGCCGTTATTTTTAACGCCTTAATAATTGTTTTTTTAATTCCATTGGCATTACGCGGTGTGACTTATCGTCGCGTTTCCGCTGCAAAAATTTTAAGAAAAAATATGTTTGTGTATGGACTCGGTGGATTAATAGTGCCTTTTATTGGGATAAAAATAATTGATACGGTGTTGATCTTTTTTGGGATTAAATAAAATGCTTGAGTTTTTCAAACAAATTAAAACAGCCCTTATTTTATTAGCGTTTTTTACGGTATTAACAGGATTCATTTATCCTTATATTGTTACATTCATTGCTGAAAAATTTTTTCCAGTCGCAGCGAATGGAAGCGTGATTATGAAAAATGAACAACCCATCGGATCGACACTCATTGGACAATATTTTTCAGAGCCACAGTATTTTTGGGGACGACCATCTGCCACAACACCGTTTCCCTACAATGCGGCTAATTCCTCCGGTTCTAATTTAGGGCCGACTAATCCTGCCTTATTATCAGCCATAAAAAATCGCATTGAAAATTTGCAAAAAAATAATGGCGCCTCTCAGGTACCCATTGATTTAGTCACCACTTCTGCCAGCGGTCTCGATCCCGATATCAGTGTTGCGGCAGCCTATTATCAAGTAGCACGTATTGCAAAAGCACGAAAAATGTCTAAAGAAAAAATTGATTTACTGATTCAACATAATATTGAAAAAAGAACGTTTGGCATTTTGGGTGAACCGAGGGTGAATGTTTTGAGGATTAATTTGGCGTTAGACAGTGTCAGTTAACAGTGTCAGTGTCAGAAAAGAATGGACACTGATCACTGACACTTTTCTAAAATCGTCCTCTGTACACGACAAAAAATATGAAGGTGCGAGTGATGATATGACTGTGGTGTTTTGAGTGGAGTGTGAATGTCAGGGATGACATTCCCAAGCCTATACGGATGTATTCACGGCGTCTCCACGAGAAATACCACGGTCATATCATCCAACGAGCGGTTGAATATTAAAATTGTCGTACAAAGAAAATCGCCATAAAATATGGAGTGGATGCCACAAATGAAGGAAGAACGCACCAACCCTGAAAAAATTTTAAAAGAAATTACCGAAGAAAATCGTCGTGCAACACGCGGCAAATTAAAAATTTATTTCGGTGCAGCCCCTGGCGTTGGAAAAACGTATACGATGCTGCAAGATGCGATTGCAAAGCGAGCGCTTGGATTAGATGTGGTTGTCGGTGTTGCTGAATCACATGGCAGAGCTGAAATTGACGGTCTTTTAAAAAATTTTGAAATCATGCCTCGTCAACCTGTTTTGTATCGTGAAAAAACATTAACTGAATTTGATCTTGATGCCGCATTAAAACGCAAACCCGCATTAATATTAATCGATGAAATGGCACACACAAACGTTCCAGGGTTGCGTCATGCGAAACGCTGGCAAGATATCAAAGAAATTCTGGATCGCGGTATTGATGTTTATACGACATTGAATGTGCAACACATTGAAAGTATCAATGATGATGTTGCTAAAATTATCGGGAATAAAATTCGCGAAACTGTTCCTGATTCCATGATAGAAATTGCCGATACGATTGAATTAGTTGATTTACCCGCAGAAGATCTATTAAAACGTTTACAAGAAGGTAAAGTTTATTTTCCCAAACAAGCAGAATTAGCGGCAGAACATTTTTTTCGGCGCGATAAACTCACGGCTCTGCGTGAATTAGCATTGCGTATTACAGCAGAGCGCGTTGGCGCACAGGTATTGTTATATCGAAAAGGTGAAGGTATTCATGCCATTTGGTCAACGCGAGAAAAAATATTGGTGTGTGTAGGACCCGATATTGAATCATTGAAATTAATCCGTACCGCAAAACGTGTTACCACCAACCTGCATGCCGAATGGATTGCGCTTCATATTGATGCTCCAAAATTACGCTTATCAACAGAGCAGCGTAAAAGTGCGATTGAAAATTTGCGATTAGCAGAAGAATTGGGTGCAGAAACGCGCATTATTACGGGCATTGATGTTGTCAGTGAAATTATGAATTGTGCGCGTGAACAAAATATCACTCAAATTATTGTTGGAAAAAAAATACGGGCACGTTGGAAAAATTTATTTCTAAAAGATTTGGCGGACGAAATTGTGAGACAAAGTGGAGAAATTGATGTCTATGTCATCACAGGACCGATTGATTGCCCACCTGCAAAAACATTGTCAGAAAAACCACCCGTGGATTGGAAAACCTATCTTATCAGCCTCACGACGGTCGTCTTGGCTACCTTTTTTAATTTAATCCTTTCCCCAGGAATATCTGATCCCAATATTCTGATGGTTTATTTCCTCGGTATTATTATTGTCGCTTTGTTTGGAAAAATGGGACCTTCTATTTTGGCCTCATTCTTAAGCGTATTGTCGTACGGATATTTTTTCGTACGACCCGCTTATCCTTTTACCGTGACTGATTTACAGTATTTTTTCACTTTATTTGTGATGTTAATATTTTCACAACTGATTAGTAATTTAACTATTTTAACGCGTCGTCAAGCAGAATCTTCGTATTTTACGGAACATCAAACCAGTATTTTACATACCTTAAGCCGTCGATTAGCCAGTACGCGCGGTATTGATAAAATATTGGAAATCAGCGTGAAATATATCGGAGAAATATTTCATTGTGAAGTGTTGGCACTGCGCCCCGACACTGTTTTATTAGTCGTTCGTGCGCGTTATCAAACGGAAGAAATTTTAAATGCCAAAGAGCAAAGTGTCGCTCAATGGGTTTATGAATTAGGACAAAAAGCGGGTCTTGGAACAGATACACTTTCTTTTTCTGAAGCGCTGTATTTGCCGTTGGTTGCAGCAAAGCGTGCCAGAGCTGTTTTACGCATAAAACCCCTGAAATCACATCCTTTTTTTACACCAGAACAAATGCGACTTTTAGAATCGTGTGCACACCAAATTGCGTTGGCATTAGAAGCCGATCGTATTGAAGAGCGAGATAAAAAATCAGAATTGCAAGCGGCGATTGATCGTGTGCGCAGTCAATTATTACAAGATATCTCACATGATCTTCGCGTACCGCTCGTGGCAGCGATGGGAATACTCACATCGTTAGTTGAAGGTGGAAGCAAAGTGAAACTGAAAGAGATGCAAGCACGGTGTAAAGAAAGTTATTTTGAATTAGAAAAGTTGAGTCATTTGATTAATAATCTTTTACAAATTACGTATTTAGAAAATCAACCGGTAACGCTAGAAAAACAATATGCGATGTTGACAGAATTGATTGACCGTGCGGTTTCATCGATGGGGCGTGATCTGGAAGAGAGAACGCTTCATATTACTATACCTGCGGACACGCCTAAAATTCCGGTAGATACTGCTTTAATGGTCGATGTTTTTAGACATTTATTAGAGAACGCTGTGAAATTTACCGCTCCTAAAACCGTGATTGAAATTTTAGCCTATCGTGAAAATAATAAAATTATTGTCAGTGTGAAAGATCAAGGGCCTGGTATTGTACAAGATGAAAAAGATAGGCTATTTGAAAAATTTTACCGCGGCAGAAAAATTACAACCGAAAGAGGATTGGGTTTAGGTCTTGCTATTTGTCACAAAATTATCATCGCACACGGCGGAGAAATTTGGGCGGAAAATTCTCCGAGCGGCGGTGCCACTTTTTATTTCAGCTTAATGCTTTGACCGTCGCCCAGAAAACCCAATAAGAATAGAGGCAATGAGAAAAAATCCTGCGCTAACGCCACAAGCAAATCGTAAGCGTTTCGCCATCGTCAGTTGGTCTTCTCCTTGACTCAGTTGCACTTTTCCTGCCGCAAGCCGTGCCTCACCCGCCTTTAGTTTCTTTTCACCTGCTGCAATTTGTTTTTCTCCTGAAGCCACTTGTTTTTCTCCAGCTGCAATTTCTTTGCCACCTTCGTCAACTTTTTTGCTAGCGACATCAAAAACTGGTTTTGCTTCAGGGGCTAAAGTTGAAAAAACGCCAAAAGGAATGACTTTGACCGTTCGGTAAGTTTGTTTTCCACGAGCCAGTTGTTGTTTGCCATGTGCTAATTTTTGTTTACCTGCCGCAAGTCTTGCTTTTCCTTCTTGCAACATCTTTTTACCGTTGTCATATTGTTTTTGACCCTCAGCGAATTGTTGTTCGCCACCATTGATTTTGTCATTGAGATAAAAATATCCCGCCGCTGATGCAGCAGTCAATAAAACGGTAAACACCAAAGTTATTGCTTTTAACATAAGACGCCCTCCATCTTTTACGAATACCTCAATTATAGGACAACGTATTAGAAAAGTGGGCTATATCTGAAAATTTCGGGTGAACGAGTAAAATTAGTATATTGAATAGGTTAACGCTATCGACCGTTTTGACCGTCATTTGCTTATACCTCACGGCTAGCGAATAATAGTATAAAAACATGGAAGCAGTGTCGAGCCTATGGAAATGAGTTCCTTCTTTATTTTGTTCGTGATTTTCTTGGCTTTGGCATTTGATTTTACCAATGGGTTTCATGATGCTGCTAATTCGATCGCGACCATTGTGGCTACCGATGTTTTGACGCCGTTGCAAGCGGTACTATGGGCAGCGTTTTTTAATTTTATTGCGTTTTTATTCTTTAAATTGGCTGTGGCCAATACGATTGGTACAGGACTGATTCATCCGAATACGGTGAGCACCCACCTTGTTTTTGCTGCGTTAATGAGCGCTATTATTTGGAATATAGTGACGTGGTATTTTGGTCTGCCATCCAGCTCATCACACGCCCTGATCGGTGGATTGGCTGGCGCTGCCTTTGCGAAGGGCGGCATGCATGCGCTTGAATTATCGGGTTTCATCAAAGTCACCGCGACCATTATTTTATCGCCTTTCATTGGGCTGTTCGCTGGATTTGTTTTAACGTTTTTTGTGACGAGAGTGACAAAACACAATAGTGAAGCCACTAATCATTGGTGGTTTAAACGCATACAACTTATTTCTTCAGCACTACTGAGCTTGTCACATGGTAGCAATGATGCGCAAAAAACCATGGGTCTAATTGCGGTCTTACTGTATTCAAGCTCTTGGCTTGGCAATCGATTTTATGTCCCAATTTGGGTGGTTATTTCTTGTTATTCCATGATTGCGCTTGGAACGCTTGCGGGTGGATGGCGCATTGTGCATACCATGGGTAAAAAGATTACTCACTTAAACACGTTGCGGGGATCGTGTGCTGAAGCAGGGGCAGCGATGGTTATTTTTGCCGCAACTGATTTTGGAATGCCTATTTCCACCACTTATACTGTCACCGGTTCCATCGCAGGTGTTGGGCTTTCGCAAAGTTTTCTAGGAGTACAATGGTCAGTGCTCCATAAAATATTTTTGACTTGGGTTTTCACTATTCCTGCAACAGCCATTATTGCGGCGGCGCTCATGTTGATTGGAAAATGAGAGTGGTTAATAAAGCACTCGCGATTTGATGGTATGTTTAATTTTCCGTACTGCATCCAGCAAGGATTTATCATACTCCCTGTTAATATCACTGATGACATACCCAATATGTTCATTCGTCTTTAAATATTGACCCAATACGTTCACATGATGATTAGCCAATACTTGATTGATCTGCGCCAAAATTCCAGGAACATTGTCATGTAAGTGCATTAAACGATGTGCATTATTCAATTGAGGTAATTGTATATTCGGCAAATTAACACTTTGTGTCGTATCACCCGTATTGACATAATCAATCATTCTTCGCGCAACAAATTCACTGATATTGATTTGGGCTTCTTCCGTACTTCCACCAATATGAGGCGTTAAAATAACATTGGAAAAACCGCGCAGCGGCGATATAAATTCTTCTTGATTATTCATCGGTTCATATTGAAACACATCAATTGCCGCACCCAATATTTTTCCGCTTTTTAATGCTTCAACTAACGCAGTCATATTGACTACATGACCTCGACTGAGATTAATAAAGACCACATTATTTTTCATGAGTTGAAATTGTTTTTGATCAATCATATTTTCATTTTGAGATCGACCATCGACATGAATACTCACAATATCTGATAATTGCAATAACTCTTCTAAGTGATGACATTTTTTAGCATTACCGAGTTGGAGTTTTTCGATTAAATCATAGTAGTAAACTTGCATGCCCAATGATTCTGCAACGACTGATAATTGCGAACCAATATTTCCGTAACCCACAATTCCCAATTTTTTTCCACGCACCTCATAACAATGATTCGCCGATTTATCCCATTTTCCACGATGTAAATCTGCATTTTTAGCGGCTATTTTACGCATCAACATAATAATTTCACCGATCACCATTTCAACAACGCTGCGTGTATTACTATAAGGCGCATTAAAAACACACACGCCGTTTTTAGTCGCGGCGTCTAAATCAATTTGATTGGTGCCGATGCAAAATGCGCCAACACTCATTAAACGTTCAGCACAGTCCAACACTTTTTTAGAAACAGCGGTTTTAGAGCGAATGCCTAAAATACTGACATCTTGAATTTTGTCGCATAATTCTGATTCACTTAAGCTTCCATTAAACGTTTCAACACTATAACCCTCGTTTTCTAGGAGTTTAACGCCATTACGATGACTATTTTCCAATAATAAAATTTTAATGCGATTACGTGGATAGGAAATAGCCCGTGGATAATCATTCATATACAAAAATTCATCCAAGTTTTTCAGCGTGTGATCCGCTTTAGCAATAACGGCAGGACGACTCACATTTTCAGTAAAAGCAAAAAAAACATGAGCGGCATTGGCTGCTCGAATTTCATAATCGGTTATGCCATCACCGATCACCCAAATATCACCCGTTAAATTGAGGCTTTTAACGAGTTTCACCTTGCCTTGATTTTGGGATAATGGATTATCATGCGCCAAACCAATAATATTACCTTGTTCATCGAAACAAAACGTATTCGCAAACACATGCTCGTCTTTTATTCCAAATGGTTTCACCACGGGAAGGATATATTCTTTAAAACCACTGGAAACAATATAAATATGGTCAGAAAATTGTTTAAAAAATGGTGCATTGCGCAAAAATGATTTCGTGATCTGACTGTTTAACCAAATAATTAATGCGTCGATATGTTTTTTATTAGCGTGTAATTTCGCTAAGCGACGAGTCAAACTGTCAGCCAGTGGAATACTGCCATCCATGCCAGCCATGGTAATTTGGCGAATATGGTCAATCATTTCATCACGTTTTGGATGATCATGTAATGCAATAACGGCTAATTCATCCAACGCTTCTGTTTGAATAAATGTGCTGTCAAAATCGATGATCAGTGTTTTGTTTTTCATGGGTTACGTATCCATTTATGAATCATCTCAACTGGGTGCACTATTTTTTTATCCGCTTGAATATGACTCTGCGCGCGACAAGAAAATCCTGTTGCCAAAATCACACTGTCGTTATTTAATGCAGCAGCCCAATGCATCCTAAATAAATTGGCTGAATTTTCCTGGTTCTCTTTGAGGTGACCATACATACCCGCCATCCCGCAACAACCGACATTGTCAATTTCCAATGTCGCTCCTAAACTTGCAAAAATATTTTTCCATGCATCCGCTTCACTCGGTAAAATAGCTTGTTCGGTGCAATGAGGCAATAAACGATAGCGAGTTTTATCAGAACGGGCAAAAGAATTGAATCTTTGTAGCGACTGCATTAAGAACTCACCCAACGTTAACACTCGACCTTGTAGCGGATCAGCGAATTTATTTATTTCATCACGAAACAGCAACGCAATGGTATTTTCCAAAGCAACGACGGGAATTGCTGCGGCAAATAGGGGATTCAATAATGTTGCGAGTTGATGACTATTCGCCTTAAATTGAGCGATAAAACCACCTACAATAAGCGCTTTACCACTCACGCGCGGATAAATAACTGCAACGGGGTAGCCGAGCGCTTGCACTGTTTGAATGCTCGCAATCAATACTGTTTTATCTAAAAAACCAGTAAAAACATCTAAAAAAATAACAACGGTGTGCGGGGATAAATTTTTTATTTGTTGTGGATGATCATACAACGCCACGTTTAATTTTTTTAAAAGAGGGCGCAATGAATACGGTGTTTTAAATACAGGAACATGCATTAATCCAAACCCAGGAATTAATTTTTTTTGTTGTATAAAATTCCATAGTCTCGGCATTTTTTCTGCCAACCCTAAAATTGTTTCAATGTGACCTAATGCGAACTCACGCAACGATCGTCTTTTATAACGACGATGATATTCTTCTAAAAATGGGGTTCGTAAATCTGGAATGCTCACTTGTGTGGGGCATTTTCCAGCACATCCTTTGCAGTTTAAACATCCCATTAATGCATCAAACGCTGCTTTTGCAGCTTTAATATCATGACCCTTTGTTTTAGATTTTTCGCGCAACCATGCTTTGATGAGCATCGCACGTCCTTTGGGAGAATGAATGCGATCGTTGGTTACTTTGTAAGAAGGGCACATCACATTGTTTGCTTCTTGATTAAAACAAGCGGCGTTTCCATTGCATAATAAAGCGTCTTTAAATTTCTCTTGCTCGTTTGCATCAATGATCTGATCGAATTGACCCCGCATGGAAACCGATTCAATTCTGGTTAAGGGCGTCGCATCCGGACTCGTTAATTTACCTGGATTAAAGCGATTATGCGGATCAAATATTTTTTTAATCTCGCATAAAATGGGATAAAGAATGGGACCAAACACATCAGGCACAAATTCACCCCGATATCCTTTACCATGTTCACCCCATAAAATTCCCTGATATTTTGTGACTAATTGAATTACTTTTTCGGTAATGGGGCGAATTTGTTGGCGGTCATTTTCGTGTTGCAAATTCAATGCTGGACGCACATGGATACATCCGACATCCACATGACCATACATGGCATAAGTGAGTTGACGTTTATCCAGTGCTTGTTGCAAGTCAGCCACAAACGCTGCCAGGTGTTGTGGTGGAACAATCGCATCTTCAATAAAAGCGACAGGCTTTGCAATGCCTGGCATTTTACCGGCCAAACCAACCGCCAAAGAACGAATGGTCCATAATTGATTAATCTGATTTGGATCGGTAATCACACCAAAATGAGCCGATTTTTTCGACAGTGCTGCCGTAATCTGCTGAATTTTATTTTCTAACACGTCTTTCGAGTCAGATACAAATTCAACAAAATTTGAAATCGTGTTTTTATCCCCTGAATTCAGCCATTTTGCGAAGGTTGGCCAATGCGGCAATGTTTGCGCGCTCTTTTGTATTTTTTCGTCGATTACTTCTATCGCGAGCGGTTGAAATTGAATTAAAAATTGTGCATCGTCTAATGCTGCTAAAAAGCTTGAATAATGCACCACCAGTAAAATTTTGTATTTAGGGATAGGTAATAATTTTAATTTTGCTGCTGCTATTATTCCCAGCGTTCCTTCTGAACCTGCCATTAAATAATTAAAATCAAAGTGATCATCCTGATAACATTGACGAATATTGTATCCAGACAGTGGGCGCTTTAAGGGTGGAAAACGCGCATTCATTTCGTCTTTCACAGGCGCTAATAGCGCACTGATTTGTTTGGTCAACGTATCCAAGATTATTGTTGAATGATCATCAATGGTATTAATCACTTGTCCATCAGGCAACATAAAGCAAAGTCCCAACAAATGATCGCCGGTTTTACCATAGACCAGCGAACCTTTACCCGCTGCATCCGTTGCAATCATTCCACCGATGGTTGCACGATCAGCCGTTGAAACATGCGGTGCATAAAATAAACCATGCGGCTGAAGAAATCGATTTAAATGACTTAAAATGACACCTGACTCAACTGTGATTGTCTGATCAACGGGATTAAAATCCAAAATGTTCGTCATAAAACGGCTGACATCAATGACAATCCCATCAGTCAATGACTGACCATTGGTGCCCGTTCCACCACCGCGTGCGCAAAAATATAATTTTTCAAACGGTTTTTGATTGGCAACGTTTAATAACAATTGAAGATCTTTCGCATCACGTGGTTGTGCAACCGCCAATGGCAATACTTCATAAATGCTATTATCACTCGCATTCACGACTCGTGTTGCATCATCCAGATGGAATTCACCGGTAAAACCGCTTTGCATTAATGCGGTTTCAAATGCCTTGGCAATGTTTTCTCTATAAATATCCTTGCGCACCGTAAAAATTTCCGAGTAGTGTTATTATATGAACACATATAGCCATATGATTTCAAAGTCATTGTCATTGCTCAGTAATACACGTTCATGATCTATAATGCGAATTAAGAGCTGAATTTTTTGCATCCGCTCGGAATGTTGTGGTTAGGATGGTTTTCGGGGAGACGCCGTAAATACATCCGTGTAGGCTTGCTTGGTGTGGCATCCATGCCACACACACTCCCCTCAAACCATCCGTAACCCCAACATTCACTTGCACCTGATAGTTCGGCTCTTAATTCGCATTATAGGATATGACGGCTATTGGTTGGTAATGATCGCACGTCTACATGCACAGCAATATAATCGACCATTGTCGCAAATGCACCTCTTTGATTAGTTTGAGGCTCATTTTTACGGCTATTCAGTTGCTGCAACATATCTTCAAGAAATCCTTTGAGAGAATTTTCATCTTGATTGGCCGGATTTTTGCGGATTGCTTCTAGTTTTGGATCAATTTCTGCAACAAGATCTGATACAAATTTGATATGGTGACGAGTTAGATGTAATAGAGCGTTTTCCCTATACTCATTTAATAATGCACGAATAGGAAAAATTAACTGACTATAATGCTGCGTTGCATTGGCATCAATAGATTTATTTATTCCTTGTTGAAATAAACCGGGATACTTGGGTGGAAATTTGATTGGAATCACTGTGTTCGGTGTTCTTAAAATCGCCGGTGTTTCTGCATGTGCTTCAAGTGCTGCTTCTGATCGGTGAGATTCTCTTGTTGGTGGTATCGGTATTCGACGTGGTGCTTCAGGCATATTCGGCGGTCGTTGTGGAGGGGTATCAAAATGACAAACCGCCTTGATTGCATCCAGCAGTTTTTCAGTGTTTTGCAAAACAACAGCAGCTTGTATGCGAATATGAGAATTTTTTCTGCGTTCTCTAATGAGAGTTTTATCAGAAGCAATCATTGAGGCATGACCCGACAATATTTTTTCAAATTTGTGTTCGAACATTTGCATGCTAAAAGGTTTCATGGGAACCAGATTTTCTTTTTGAAGCAATTCAAATGACGTGAAAAGAGCGTTAGAGTATAGACAAAGACGATCACAGCACGCGTTAAACGTTCCATACAGTTCACCATAATTTTTCGCATCATCCACTGACAAACTGCCAAAAATATTTCCGAGAATCGTCATGTTGGTCATTATCACGCGTCGTAAAATTTCCAGATAAATATCCATATTGCGCTGAGAGAAAACCCCTTTCATTCTGTCTCGAATTTCAGATGTTTCTAAAACTGGTTGTTCTACAGGTTTCCCATCCGCATTCATTATCGTTTTTGCTGTAAATAAATTAGGACATGTTTTAAAATGCATTCGAACCAGATTGATTTCCTCTTCAGTAATGACTCCAGGAAAGGCAATTTCTTCTATCGAAGGGATGGTAGGGCTACTAGATTTCATTGATGCCCAATGAAATTGGATAAGTCGTATCACGCGTTTTGTCAGCGGCGATTTCATTTGTGGTAAATCATGCTGCGCAATGGTTTGATGAATTCCCAAAAAACCAAGCATCGTTTGCTCTAACGCAAGATGTCCATCCTTTAGTATTGACATGGAAACATTTTCCAATAAAGGCCATTCACTAACAGGAATAATCATCTGAACGGCTATTTTTAGCGATTGATCGACATACGCATGAGACAAACTCTGCGCTTCTCCAATGAGCTGCATTTGAGTTTTATCGTTTTGGTGTTCCAATAACTCTATTCGCGCATTCTTTAATTTTTGAAAAATCGGCGAAAAAGCAGAAAAACGTTGATCATGATCATCGCCTGGCATATCTGCGAAAGCATTAATAAAAATTTGTAATTTTTCTATTAAGGCGATATTGGAAGGAGTACCGCTAAAACCCAAACACTGTTCCAAAATATGTAAGTAATAATCAATAATCGCCATTGTAATATTGGTTTTATTTGCCTCCTGAGTGCCAGCATCGCCCTTAATTCTGTCGTAATACGTGATGAATAATGAAATCGCTCCCAGTATTTCTTCTTTATAAATTTGTAGGCGAGGATCTTCTTGGCCTGCAAATGCTTTCTGTCGCAGATCATCCATCGCTGCTCTTGTAAAATTAATAGACGCAAAATCTTTTTTATCTTTTCCATCTTTATTAAAAATGGGTAGCATATCCGTCAAATATAGAGCGTGCAGTTCGTTGATATCAGCAATATATTTCATCAACGCTTTGTTTTCTTTATCGATTAGAAATTGACGAAACTCAAGACCGCCAACAAAAGCACCGGCTAGAAGGCCGGCGGCGAGAACAAGGAGTAATGTGGCAGGATTTGCTGCAAGAATACCAGATGCTGTATTGTTAACAGCGTTTTCCACGTTTCGCATCGTTACATCCTTGTAAACAGTGAAATGAGTTTTTGAATTATATCAAACCTTGCGAGAAATAAGTAACACTGGTACATTAAATTTACAATGTGAATTGACTTCGCTGAACTATCGGTAGCGAGTGAATGTTGGGGTTACGGATGGTTTAAGGGGAGTGTGTGTGGCATGGATGCCACACCAAGCAAGCCTACACGGATGTATTCACGGCGTCTCCCCGAAAACCATCCTAACCACAACATTCCGAGCGGATACAAAAAGTTCAACTCTTAATTCGCATTACAGGACGACCGAAGGGATTTTGCGCATGTCAAATACACAAAAATCATCCCTTCAGTCTATAAAATTCTGGTTCATCATACTGGCTATCATTATCGGCATAATTTTTGCCTTGCGCGTATTTATCACCCTGTTTATCCACAAACAACCCATAATACCACCTGCTCCTGTTGCTGTTGCTTCGGTTAAAACAAAGAACGTACCTGTTTATTATTCGGGTTTAGGCACTGTGACCGCAGATTATATTATTACGGTTAAAACTCAAATCAGCGGCATATTAACGCACGTTTATTTTAATGATGGGCAAACAGTCAAAACAGGTGAAGTGTTAGCGAAAATTGATTCAAGACCGTATGAAGCACAGTTGCTTCAAGCGGAAGGTCAATTAATACGAGATAAAGCATTATTAAAAAACGCCCTGATTGATTTAAAAAGATATGTCAATTTATATCAAAGCAGAGCCGTTTCACAACAAACGTTAGATACGCAACAATCACTCGTTAAACAGAATGAAGGCACCGTTAAAATTGATCAAGGTCTCGTTGATGCGGCTAAAACAAATATGGCCTATTGTAAAATTATTTCGCCCGTGTCAGGACGTATTGGGATTGATCTCGTGACGGAAGGCAATTTTGTTCAACCGTCTGATGCCACGGGAATAGCCATTATTACCACACTCAATCCTATTAGTATTTTATTTCCATTACCTGAAGACGATGTTTCTGCCGTTGAAAAACAATTTAATGCAGGGAAAAAATTAACGGTTGATGCTTACAATCGCGACCAACAAAAATTATTGGCAGTGGGCACGCTGTCTGCCATTGATAATCAAGTGAATGTGTCAACCGGTACCGTTCAATTTAAAGCGCAATTTAACAATCAAAATAATACGTTATTCCCCAATCAATTTGTGAATATCAATTTAAAAGTGACGACGCTAAAAAATGCATTGATCATACCCACAACCGCTGTGCAAGAAGGTGCACAAGGATCGTATGTTTATCGCTATAATACCAATCACACGGTCAGCATGGTGCCGGTAAAAACCGGTGTTGTGGATGGCAATAACACAGTGATTATGAATGGTCTTAGCGTCAATCAAATGGTCGTCACCGTGGGTGCAGATAAATTATTCGATGGCGCAAGGGTTACTATTTCATGAACCCTTCACGAATTTTTATCACACGTCCGATCGCAACATCGTTATTAATGATTGCCATTGTATTAACCGGCATTATTGCTTATTTGCTATTACCCATTGCTTCATTACCTCAAGTGGATTATCCAACGATTCAAGTGCTGACAAATTATCCCGGCGCCAGTCCTGATGTGATGGCGTCACACGTCACTGCACCGCTTGAAAAACAATTGGGGCAAATGCCTGGCCTGAATCAAATGACATCGAGCAGTTCAAATGGTTTATCGCTTATTACCCTGCAATTCGATATCCATTTGTCATTGGATATTGCAGAACAAGAAGTGCAAGAAGCGATTAATGCGTCCAGCACATTTTTGCCGAAAGATTTACCTTATCCGCCTATTTATAACAAAGTCAATCCAGCGGATGCGCCGATCATGACGCTCGGGTTAACCTCGCAAAATTATCCGTTAATTCAAGTGCAAAATTTTGCAGATACGCGTCTTGCGCCCAAAATTTCTGAATTACCTGGTGTGGGTTTGGTGAGTATGAGTGGTGGCGAACGCCCTGCTATTCGCATACAAGTGAATCCCACGGCATTGGCAGCGAATAATTTATCACTTGAAAATATTCGTTCTGCCATTACAAATGCGAATGTCAATGCAGCGCAAGGTAGTTTTGATGGACCTGAATTATCTTATACTATTAATTCCAATGATCAGTTATTAACAAGTGATGACTATCGCTCGCTGATTATTTCCTACAATAATAATGCACCGGTGTATTTAAAAGATGTGGCGACTGTAAAAGATGCCGCTGAAAACACGCAACAAGCCGCCTGGATGAATTTATCACCCGCTATTATTTTAAATATTCAGCGTCAACCAGGCGCCAATGTCATCAGTGTGGTCGATCATATTAAAAAATTATTGCCGAAATTAAGAGCGGCGATACCCGCTAGCATTCATCTTAAAATATTAACCGATCGCACGACATCGATACGCGCTTCCATTAAAGATGTTGAATTTGAATTGATGTTGGCCGTGGCATTGGTCGTGATGGTGATTTTTATTTTTTTACGCAATTTACCGGCAACTTTTATTCCGAGTGTCACTGTGCCCGTATCATTGATTGGCACATTCGGCGCCATGTATTTATTTGGTTTTAGTGTCAATAATTTAACGTTAATGGCGTTGACTATTTCAACGGGTTTTGTCGTCGATGATGCGATTGTGATGATCGAAAATATTTCACGGTACATCGAAGAAGGTCTTGCGCCCATTGAGGCAGCGCTCAAAGGTTCGCGTCAAATTGCTTTTACGATTATTTCATTAACCGTTTCATTGATTGCGGTATTAATTCCGCTGTTATTTATGAGCGATATTATCGGCCGTTTGTTTCGTGAATTTGCCATTACCGTTTCTGTCACGATTTTAATTTCAGCCTTTGTTTCATTAACATTAACACCGATGTTATGTGCACGTCTTTTACATCTGAGAAAAACAAGCAACCTAAGCGCATTTGAAAAATACAGCAAATTGTATTTTGATAAATTACTGGGTTCGTATGCATCCACCCTAAAATGGGTATTGGATCATCAACCCATTATAGTAACAATAGCATTGGGTACCTTATTAATGACAGGATTATTATTTTATATTATTCCGAAAGATTTTTTTCCCGTGCAAGATATTGGCTTAATTCAAGGTGTTTCAGTCGCATCACCCAGTGTTTCTTTTGATACTATGGCAACACGACAACAAGCGCTTGCAAAAATCATGTTAGCCGATCCAGACGTAGAAAATCTTTCTTCGTTTATCGGTATTGATGGCACGAATACCACGTTAAATACCGGACGTTTTTTAGTGACGTTAAAACCCATTGATAAACGTCATGCCAGCGCAGAACAAATTATTCAACGACTACTCAATCAAGTGAATAAAATCCCGGGAATTTCGCTCTATTTGCAACCCGTGCAAGATATCACCTTAGATGATCGAATAAGCCGCACACAATATCAATACAGCTTGTCATCGCCTGATATCAATGGGGTTGATCACTGGACGTCATCGCTATTACAACAGCTCAATAAGCTGAATAGTTTAACGGATGTCACCAGTGATTTTCAAAATTCAGCACTACAAACGAATATTTATTTTGATCGTAATACAGCGTCGCGATTAGGAATTACGGTACAAGCGTTTGATGACACTTTGTATGATGCATTTGGACAACGACAAATTTCAACGATGTTTACGCAAAGTAATCAATATCATGTTGTCTTAGAAGCATCCCCTTCCATACAACAATCGCCCGATGCATTAAATAATATTTACTTACTATCAGGTACTGGTACACCAGTACCGCTAGGAACATTAACACAATTATCACAAGGCGTGGGTCCCTCAGTGATTAATCGACAAAATCAATTTCCTGTTGCAACGGTTTCTTTTAATCTGGCGCACGGTGTTGGTTTAAGCGAAGCGATTACAAAAATAGAAGAAACCGTAAAATCACTGCATATTCCCGCCAGTGTTGAAACGAGTTTTGAAGGCGCCGCTAACATTTTTCAACACTCACTCAATAATGAAGTGTGGTTATTATTAGCAGCGATTATTTCTGTTTATATTGTGTTGGGAATTTTATATGAAAGTTATATTCATCCGATTACGATTTTATCCACGCTACCCTCTGCAACCATGGGCGCATTATTCGCGCTGTATTTATTCGGTAATAGTCTTAATGTCATTGCACTCATCGGTATTATTTTATTGATTGGTATTGTCATGAAAAATGCGATTATGATGATTGATTTTGCGCTGGCACTAGAGCGTCAACAAAAAAAACCACCCATGGAAGCCATTTATGAAGCGTGTTTATTGCGGTTTCGACCGATTGTGATGACCACCATGGCATCGATGTTAAGCGCCGTACCGCTTGCTCTCAGTGCCGGTATGGGTTCTGAATTACGCCGTCCATTAGGAATAGCCATTATCGGCGGATTAATCACCAGTCAATTATTAACGCTTTATACAACTCCTGTTGTTTATTTACTGTTTGATCGGTTGCATAGGCGATTAGTGAATGATTTCTGAATTATTTATCAAACGTCCGATCGGCACTTCATTATTTGCGCTCGCCATCGCTCTCGCCGGTATTATTGCTTTTATTTTATTACCGGTGGCTTCATTGCCAGAAATAGATTTTCCAACGATTCATGTGCAAGCATCATTGCCCGGTGCAAGTCCACAAATTATGGCAAGTTCAGTGGCAACACCATTAGAGCGACAATTGGGATATATTGCCGGTGTCACTGAAATTACCTCAGCCAGCACACTGGGTTCTACAAACATTGCGATTCAATTTGATTTATCACGCAGTATTGATGGAGCAGCGCGTGATGTGCAAGCAGCCATTAATGCTGCACACAGTAATTTGCCCAGTAATCTTCCGACAAACCCCACGTATCGCAAAGTAAATCCTGCGGATGCACCCATTTTATTATTAGCCTTAACGTCTACCATCAATACCCGAGGTCAGATGTATGATTTGGCATCGAGTATTTTGGCACAGAAATTATCGCAAATTGAAGGTGTGGGTGAAGTGATTGTGGGTGGAAGCTCACTGCCCGCGGTACGCATTGAAGCCAATCCATTGCAACTGAATCACTATGGAATAAGCTTAAATACCGTAAGCCAAGCCGTTTCCAATGCCAATGCCAATTTGGCAAAAGGACAATGGCAAGTCGATGGTCATACTTCAGAGATCAGTGTGAATGATCAACTGTCAAAAGCGTCTCAATATCGCCCGTTGATTATCGGTTATCAAAATGGCAATACCATTCAATTATCTGATGTCGCCAATGTCACGAATTCTGTTGAAAATATTCGCGCCGCAGGATTTTCAAATGGCGAACCTTCGGTCATCTTAGTTATTTTTAAACAACCCGGTGCCAATGTCATTCAAACAGTTGATCAAATCAATAAAAAATTACCGGAATTTAAAGCGTTATTACCGGGCACGGTTAAATTAACCACCGTCGTTGATCGAACAACGTCGATTCGAGCGTCGTTAAAGGATGTAGAATTAACCTTAATTGCGGCGACTATTTTAGTTATTTTAGTGGTGTATGCGTTTTTGGGCAGCATGCGCAGCATGTTTATTCCAGGCGTTGCTGTTGTATTGTCTTTACTTGGCACGTTTGGCTTTATGCGTCTTTTTCATTTTAGTTTAAATAATTTATCACTGATGGCGTTAACGATTTCAACCGGATTTGTGATTGATGATGCCATTGTCGTGCTTGAAAATATTTCTCGCTTGGTTGAAGGTGGAATGAAACCACTGGAAGCATCCATACAAGGCGTAAAAGAAGTGAGTTTTACGGTTATTGCCATGAGCTTGTCACTCGTTGCCATTTTTATTCCGCTGCTTTTTATGGGCGGCATTGTCGGTCGATTGTTTCATCAATTTGCTTATACGTTGTCGATTGCTATTGTGGTGTCTCTGATTGTGTCGCTCACCATAACGCCAACGATGTGTGCGCATTTTTTATTTCGTAAACAAAATAATAATAATCATAATCGTTATAAACAATTTTTTGAAAAAGTACGCGAAAAATATGCGGTATCATTGCAATGGGCATTGCAACATCAACGCTTAATGTTATTGACGACGATGGCTGCGATTATTTTCAATATTATTTTATTTGTGATTGTGCCCAAAGGGTTTTTTCCGCAACAAGATACGGGGCGAGTCATGGGATCTATTGTGGGCGATCAAAGTATTTCTTTTCAAGCAATGAAAACAAAACTGTTACAAGCGATGGATATCGCACAACACAATCCGAATGTGAATAATGTGGCTGGATTTATTGGCAGTAGCAAATCAACGAATCAAGGCAATATTTATATGAATTTAAAACAACCACCCAAACGAAAAATAACGTCTGATGAAGTCATTAATCAATTGCGAAAACCTTTGTCTCACATTAGCGGCGCAACATTATATCTACAAACAGCGCAAGATTTAACGATCGGTGGTCGCGCCAGCAACGCGCAATATCAATACACACTGTCTGGAAATAGTTTACGTGAAGTGGATATGTGGGCACCGCGTGTTTTAAAACGTATGACCCAAATTTCTGGTATTGCGGATGTCAACAGTGATCAACAAAGTCATGGATTGCAAATGTTTGTTGATGTCAATCGCGATACGGCATCACGATTGGGTGTTACTTCGCAAGCGATTGATCAAGCGCTTTACGAAGCGTTTGGTCAAAATCAAATATCCACCTTTTATTCTCCCTTGAATCAATATCGCGTTGTTTTAGAAGCAGCGCCAGAATTTTGGCAAGATCCAACAATATTAGATATTATTCAGGTGCCGTCCCATTCGGGGCAAATGATTCCGTTATCTTCTTTTGCACGTTTTAAACGAGGCGCAACCTTACTGGCGGTTAATCATCAAGGCTTATTTCCATCGGCCACCATTTCTTTTAATTTACTACCCGGCATTGCTTTGGGTGATGCTGTCAATCGCATTGATAACGCTATTGCAAAAATGCATTTGCCAGCAACGCTGTATGCTTCTTTTCAAGGAACAGCGCAAGCATTTCAGGAGTCTGTTGCAAACGAGCCTTATTTAATTCTAGCGGCTTTATTGGCGGTTTATATCGTGCTTGGAATATTGTATGAAAGTTGGATTCATCCCATCACTATTTTATCAACGCTCCCTTCTGCGGGAATTGGTGCGTTATTAGCATTGTTATTCACGCATACGGATTTGAGTTTGGTAGCCTTTATTGGCGTGATTTTATTAATTGGTATTGTGAAAAAAAATGCGATTATGATGGTCGATGTTGCGGTTTCGCTAGAGCGTACACAAAATTTAAGCGCGACAGATGCGATTTATCAAGCCGCGTTATTGCGTTTTCGTCCGATTATGATGACAACGATGGCGGCGATGTTGGGTGCTGTTCCACTGGCATTAGCGGTTGGTGCAGGTTCTGAGTTACGACAACCTTTGGGTATTGCTATTATAGGCGGATTGTTTGTCAGCCAATTATTAACGATTTATACGACGCCGGTGGTGTATTTGTATTTAATAAAGAAATAATACTATGAAAATAAATAACAAAATAATTTTGTCGGGATTAATAACCACACTCACAACGTTATTAAATGGCTGCACCGTCGGTCCTGATTACCATCGTCCCTCCATTCCTGTTCCTGCTGTGTATAAAGAAGCGGATATGAAGCATTGGACGAAGGCGGTGCCTGCCGATTTATTTCATCGCGGTAAATGGTGGGAAGTATTTCATCAACCCAAATTAAATGAACTTGAAGATAAGTTGATTATTTCTAATCAAACAATTATCACCGCTGAAGCGCAATACCGACAAGCACGTGCGCTGGTTGATGAAGCGCGTGCCAGTTATTTTCCCACATTATCTGCGTCAGCAAGCACCATTCGACAAGAAGTGTCTTCTCTATCATCCTCATCATCTTCATCATCCGCTTCTTCCGTATCTTCGATCACCAACACAGCCAATCAAGTGGGATTGAATGCTTCTTGGGAACCCGATATTTGGGGTAGCGTTCGTCGCACTGTAGAAGCGAATCAAGCCGCAGCGGAATCGAGTTTTGCACAACTCGCCGCAACGCGATTATCAGCAGAAGCATCGCTTGCGCAATATTATTTTGAATTACGCGGTGTTGATAGCGATCAACAATTATTATCAAAAACAGTTCGTGATGATAAAAAAATACTTCAATTAACGAAAAATCTTTTTAAAAACGGCGTTGATTCCATGGTAAACATTGTGCAAGCTCGCGCACAATTAGAAAATGCTCAAGCATTGTTAATTAATTTAGGCATTAATCGTGGACAATATGAACATGCGATTGCCGTTTTAATCGGTGTAGCGCCGGCTGATTTATCGTTAAAATACCATCCTTTTTTCGGTCAACCACCCACGATTCCGCCGCAATTACCGTCGCAATTATTAGAACGCCGCCCTGATATTGCTGCTGCCGAAAGAACGATGGCACAAGCCAATGCGCAAATTGGCGTTGCCATTGCCGCTTATTTTCCAACGTTAACGTTTACTCCCACAGGATCGATTCAAAGTATTAATAATTGGTTTAATCCACCTCTTTATAATTGGGCAGTGGGTCCGATGCTCGCTGAAACCTTATTTGATGGCGGATTACGCAGTGCAACAACTGCTGCTGCGCGCGCTAATTATGATGCAACCGTTGCGCAATATAGACAAACGGTATTGAGCGCATTTCAAAATGTTGAAGATAATTTAGTGGCACTGCGTGTTTTAAAATCACAAGCAATCGTGCAAGATAAAGCAGCAGCCGATGCAGCCTTAACATTAACCTTAACCATTAATCAATTCAAAGCTGGCACCGCTGCTTATACGAATGTAGTTACCGCGCAAATTAACGCCTATAATGCTGAAAAAAGTGCGGTGGATGTGACAACACTGCGAATGACGTTTACGGTTGGCTTGGTGAAAGCACTGGGCGGTGGTTGGATTGCTACTGTATAGGAACGTACACGCATTACAGATGAGGATAGACTATGTCTGATACAACCAGTAATCACCTCGCCAATGAACGCACTTTTTTAGCGTGGATTCGCACGAGTATTAGCATTATCGTTTTCGGTTTCGTGGTCGCCAAATTTGGAATTACCTTACGTGAATTTTTCTTGATTCAACATCAAGCGATTAATCCCAATGACAACTCGCTGTATATTGGCATTGGATTTATGACCATCGGTATTATGATTGCCATTGCCTCATTGATTCGATATCAAATCACGATGCATCGTATTGAAGCCAATCGATTTAGACCGACAAACCTCAGCACGATTTTAATCGGTGTGTTTACCGGTTTGTTTGGAGTAGTGCTGGTGGCATATTTAATTATGACGGCCATTAGCCTATGATCTCAGAATATTTATCTAGATGAAAAATATAAAATTGTGGTGACAGTCAATTTAAGGATGTTTTATGCCCCAAACAATTCCTCATTACATTAATGGAAATTCTGTAAAAAATACCGGTGAAAAACAGTATTCTGTTTACAATCCCGCCACTGGCGACGTGACTGCAAAAGTCGCGTGTGCAACATTGGTTGAAATTAATAATGCTATTTCTGCTGCTAAAAAAGCATTTATCAGTTGGTCGCAAGTCACACCGCTTAAACGTGCGCGCGTGCTTTTTAATTTTAAAAATTTGTTAGATAAAAACATCGATAAAATAGCGACTTTATTAACGTCAGAGCATGGAAAAACGCTAGATGATGCGAAAGGCGAAGTGTTACGCGCTATTGAGTTGGTGGAATTTTCTTGCGGCATACCCACTTTATTACAGGGAAATTATTCTGAAAATGTGGGAACCGGTGTCGATACTTATACCATCAAACAACCACTCGGTATTTGTGTCGGTATTTCACCGTTTAATTTTCCCGTGATGATTTCCACTTGGCTAATGATTCCTGCCATTGCGTGTGGCAATACATTTATTTTAAAACCGTCGGAAAAAGATCCATCGGTCACTCTATTACTCGCAGAATTATTGCAAGAATCAGGATTACCCGCGGGTGTTTTTAATATTCTGCAAGGTGATAAAGAAACCGTCGATGCATTAATTACACATCCGGATATCGCTGCAGTGAGTGCAGTGGGTTCAACGCCCGTTGCCGAATCGATTTATAAAACCGCTATTTCTCATGGAAAACGCGCGCATACATTTGGGGGTGCAAAAAATCATTGTGTTGTAATGCCTGATGCGGATATGGATGACGCAGCAGATGCTTTGTTAGGCGCTGCATTTGGTGCAGCCGGCGAACGTTGCATGGCCATTTCGGTTGCGGTTGCAGTGACTGATGCTGTTGCTGATGCATTAATCGAACGATTAAAAATAAAAATTCCGCAATTAAAAATTGCCTCGGGTATGAATGCGAACGTCGATATGGGTCCGCTGATTACCAAAGAACATGCAGCACACGTTAAAAATTGCGTTAATACAGGCATAAAAGAAGGTGCCGAATTAGTGGTCGATGGTCGTGATATTAAAAATGCAGATTTTAAAAATGGTTTTTTTATGGGAGGATGTTTGTTTGATAAAGTGACAAAAGACATGCGCATTTATCAAGATGAAATTTTTGGGCCGGTATTATGTATTATGCGTGTTGAGAATTTTATCGAAGCGATTGCACTCATTAATTCAAATCACTATGGCAATGGTGTTGCTATTTTTACACGTGATGGTGGGCTTGCAAGAACCTTTGCCTCTCAAGTGACTGTGGGTATGGTTGGTATCAATGTGCCGATTCCTGTGCCTGTTGCTTATCATACGTTTGGTGGTTGGAAGCGATCGGTGTTTGGCGATATTCATATGCACGGACCTGACAATGTGCAATTTTATACGCGATCGAAAACAGTGACTTTACGCTGGCCAGAAAGCAAAAAAGAAAAAAGTGCGTATCATATGATTAGTCATTAAAGTGCAAATGACCAAGCTATAACTTTGAAGTAGTGAGCGTATGTTGTGGTTATGGGTGGTTTGAGGGGAGTGTATGTGGCAGGGATGCCACGTACAAGCCTACAGGGATGTATTCACGGCGTCTCCCCGAAAACTACCCATAACTACAACATAAAGCGAACGGATTCAAACAATCAATTCAATTAGGAATAACCTTATGACAACCATTGGATTTATCGGCTTAGGTCACATGGGTTTTCCCATGGTAAAAAATCTGCTTAAAAATAATTATGTTGTTAAAGTATATGATTTAAATACCGCAGCAATCTCATCCTTAATTGCTGTAGGTGCAACTGCTGCAACATCACCCGCAGAAATTGCGAACAATGCCGATGTTGTTTTGACGATGCTGCAAACGGGCGATCAGGTGAAGCAAAGTTGTTTGGGTGAGCAAGGGATTTTTGCACAGTTAAAGAAAACAGCGTTATACATCGATTGTTCTTCGATTGATATTCAAAGTTCGCGCGAATTACATGCTGCTGCAAAAGCAAATCATATTGCGATGTGTGATGCACCGGTATCGGGTGGTGTGATTGCTGCGCAAAACGCAACACTCACCTTTATGGTCGGCGGCGATGAAAATAATTTCACGCGTGCGCAACCCATTTTAAATGCGATGGGGAAAAAAATAATTTATGCGGGATTGGCTGGTAATGGGGTTGCTGCCAAAATTTGCAATAACATGATATTAGGAATATCGATGATTGCGGTATCGGAAGCATTTGTGTTAGCAGACAAACTGGGGTTGGCGCCTGAAAAACTATTTGAAATCAGCTCAAACGCGTCAGGACAATGTTGGTCATTAACCAATTACTGTCCTTGGCCGAATATTTTGCCAAACGTGCCTTCCAGTCATGGCTACCAACCAGGATTTAGCGCAAAAATGATGTTAAAAGATTTGCGATTAAGCCAAGAAGCAGCGACGACGGCACAAGCAGAAACTCCGCTCGGGAAGCGTGCTATGCAGATATATGATCAATTTATAGACAACTATCCAGGAGAAATTGATTTTTCCGGCATTATTCAGATGCTTGCCCATTGTAAAATGGGAAAAATTGAGTGAAAATTTTCGAGTTGGTTCTCGGCATACTATTAGCAAAGATACCGTTTTTATTTTTGTGTCGATGGTGGTAGTATAGCGGGGTTTTTTAATATAATTGAGATGGGTTATTTTATGGCAAAAGAAAAAGGTCGCGTTAAATGGTTTAACGATCAAAAAGGTTTTGGATTTATCGAACGCGAAAGCGGTCAAGACGTTTTTGTGCATCACAAATCGATTAACGCAACAGGACGCAGAACACTGCGAGAAGGCGATCGTGTGGAATTTAACGTCGTTAAAGGCGAAAAAGGATTCCAAGCAGAAGACGTAACAGTCATTCAAGACGAATAAACTTTCTAATCTGATGGCGCGCGAATTTCTTCGCTGCGCCATCGATTTTAATACAATCAACCTATATTAAATGTACGTTTACAACATCCTTAAAAAATCATTAATTTATTTTTTGCATTGACCGAATTGACTAAAAAGTTTACGATTCAGCCATAATTTTTATAAAATATTTTTGACGAGGTATGTGATGCCGGCGAACAAAAGACCAAACAGTGAAAGCTCAGAGGAATATCGACAATTAGACAACATGAAAAAAGAAAAATATGCGACTTTCGCATATCTTGCAAGTTACACATCTGTGCCGTTTCTGATAGCATCCTTATTCTATACGTTAATTAGACTTGCCGGTGGGTTGTATCCCTCTTCCGATTATCCTGGTCCACAAAGTGCATGTGGCGTCACCGCATATAACTACACAAGCAATCCAAATACCATCGATGTAAATGGGCAGTTTTGCAATTTAACGGGCACGAAGTATACCCCTGAGTATCTTAAAGAGCGTGGTATAAAATTTAACACATCAGGCGTTATTGATAATAAACTTGGTCTATGTATACAAGCAGCGTGTTCTGGTGGATTTGTAATTCTTTGTCTTCTTGTTTTGTTTGGCTCATATTTATATTTATCAAGATCTCATAAGTCTTCTCAGCGTGAACGGAGTACAGATGATTCGATTAAAAAACCCAGTGTACAAGAATCAGAACAACCAAGAACATCAAGAACATACGGTACTGTAAATAATGAAGAAAATGTTACAGGTACAGATCAAACCAGTAATGTACCGGAGCAAGCGCCACTTGTTCTCAACTCGTTTACATTAGAATGGCTGAAGAGACCGACAGCCGACACAACAACAAAACAACCCCTTATAAAAACGGGCGATGAGACGCCCCGTTCGTCGTTAGATTCCTCTGTTTAAATTTTATTTTTCGTACGCGCGCATCAACACAGGAGTGAACTTACAAATCGACAATTATCTCAACCGTAATCCATTCTTTTAACAAAGTGGCTGCGCGAGCAACGACTTTCGCTTTATCATTCCACTCACACAAACCTTCGCAAACAAAACCAAACGTTTCGCCTTTGATTAATGCGTCAATAGCCCACGCTTCATCGATATTTAATGACCGAAATTGAATATCACCCTTGTTACGCCACATCATCCACGGTGTGGGTTGAGATAATTTTTTTAATGCGGGTAATTTTTCTTTTGCAGAAATGGCTTTCCATAATGACACCACATTCCAACTAAAATTGAATCGTTGCACGCTCGGTGAAAAAATAAAGTGTATTTTTCCCCATGCGTCTTGCGACACTTTTTCTATTTTATTTTTCGACATTATTTTTTTATCAGCCGCATCAAATGATTTTGTGAAACACCATTCAAAATCAGCCATTTCTGACAACGCTGGTTTTTTGGAATACGGTTTTGTGTTTTTCAAAAAATTCGCGACATCTTGACCAAACCAACGAAGCGATCGATAGGTTGATGGATAAAAATCAATATACAATGAAGCCATTTCATAAAAATCTTCTTCACCTAATAGTGCATACAACGCGGGATAATCCGTTTCAAGCGATTCAATTAATCGCAAACGATAGGCATTGGTATAAATGGCAATGCGATCTGATGCGCATACTTTTTCAGTGCTGACAATATACTCATCAAGATTTCCGTCAGCGTGTAAAATATGTTGCTGAAAAATGGATTGGATGTTGGATAATATTTTCATAGGACACTTACTGAGTGATCAGTGCCCGCTCTTTTCTGACACTGATCACTGACACTTTTTTCAACCTCCCGCGCAAAATTCAATTCCATCAACAATTCATCCAACGGTGGAATATTATCATCTCGCTCAATCATCGTAGAAACAGGGCCAAAATGCGCAACTGCTTTTTCATACAATTCCCAAACAGACTGAATAATCGGATGATCGTGTGTGTCAATAATGTGTGTGGTTTCATTTAAATGCCCCGCCAAATGAAATTGATACACACGCTCGCGCGGCATGTGATACAAATAATCATAAGGATTAAATTCGTGATTAAAACTGCTGACATAAATATTATTTAAATCCAATAAAATCAGGCAATCGGCTGCTTTTACAATGTCACTGAAAAATTCCCATTCTGTCATTTCAGATTGTTTGTAGGTGACATAACTCGATACATTTTCAATCAAAATTTGGCGACCCAAATAATCTTGCACTTGTTGTATGCGCGAGGCGACATGTTTTACTGTTTCGGGTGTGTAAGGAAGCGGCAATAAATCATGCGTATTTTTGCCATGCACACCCGTCCAACATAAATGATCGGATATCCACGCAGGTTCAACGCGTTTCGCCAATTGTTTTAATTGTTTTAAATAATTTTTATCGAGCGGATCTGTGCTTCCAATGGAAAGTGAAACACCATGCATCACCATGGGATAATTGGCGCGAATTTGGTCGAGAAAATACAGTGGTTTTCCACCATCGACCATATAATTTTCAGAAATTATTTCAAACCAATCAATCTTGGGATTCGAATTTAAAATAGCGTCGTAATGATCGGTACGCAATCCTAAACCGAATCCAAGATGAGTGCGTTGTGTTTTATTTTTCGAGCGCTTCATGCGCTTCATGTCTCATTTTCTTACATTCTTTTTTAGAATCTACCATGACAAAGCCTTGACCTTTACAAGAATTCATCGTTTTACATTTATTTTTATGTTTTACCGCGCAAGCACTTTTGCCTTTGCATGCATTGAGGCCGCGACATTTCACTTGATGCGCATCAGCAGCAAACGTTGATGTCACGGGGGTTAATGCAAACGCGGTAGCAACTGCAGCAGCAATAGTCAATCCAATCACTTTCTTTTGGGTACTCATAGCACA
>Ga0207113_1047_pt1 | contig 41913 bp, 38 predicted proteins | sample Alteio_BWMinHeat_69_FD_153559 | JGI IMG/M metagenome (GOLD analysis project Ga0207113, IMG submission 153559) | Enriched cells from forest soil in Barre Woods Harvard Forest LTER site, Petersham, Massachusetts, United States -... | ecosystem: Environmental > Terrestrial > Soil > Temperate forest >... | reverse complement strand
GAAGTAAGTTTCCTTTTCTAAATATATTTCCGCAAAGAGAACTCGCTTTAATTATATATACAAAGGCCCCTGAATCCTGTTTTTGACCCTGGAAAGTTCCATCCCAGCAATCTGAGGGGTTTTTTGTTTCAAAGACCCTTTGACCCCAGCGGTTATAAATTGAAAATTCCTGGAGGGTAACACTGCCCCAGTTTCGGATTCCAAAACAATCATTTAATCCATCGTTGTTGGGAGTAAATGCATTCGGCACTGAAAAAGCATTTGCACCCGTTTCAGTAACGTATACTGTAACTGAATCAAATGCATAACAACCGTTGGCAGCAGTTCCTTTAACAATGAACCGTGTTGTGGACGATAAGCTGGCAATGGGCGCTGAACTTAAAGAGTCATCCAGGTTCGTACCGGGAAGCCAGATATAGGAATCCGCTCCGGTGGCGTTTAAATGAGAAATCAGGTTTGAACAATTAATATCGTTCGATTTTGATGCAATAATAACCGGTGCATCGTTGACAGTTACCTGAACATTGAAACTGGAATCATATTGAACACATACAGGATCTGAAATGGTAAGATTATACAAGATAGTCTGATCAGGCGTCGCAACAGGAGCCGACGCATTCGGATTGCTCAGAAAACTTGCCGGAGTCCAGATATAAATATTTTTGGGATCATTTCCGCTATTCAATACGACCGACTGGCCTTTACAAACGGATTGATCCGAAGGTGCCTGAAAAACAGGAGCTGGCTCAATACTTACCATTACTGAATCCAGCACACTACAGTTATTTAAATCTTTCCCGGCAACAAAAAAACGGGTAGACTGGGATATCTGTGCTACTGGATTGGGGATATTCGGATTATTCAGATAAGCGGCCGGCGACCAGGCATACGACTGACCTCCGGATACATTTAATTGGGCAGTTCCGTTTTTGCAAATAATGGTATCGGGTGTAATTGATAAATTAGCAGGGGTAAAAACTGTTATAGTCGCTGCCTCAGAAGATATCACCGTGCTGCAATTGGTGGCATCAGTAATTTCCTGCAACGGGTACTTTGTTGTGATTAACGGGTTTGAAGGCACGGGGAAAGCGACTCCATCTTGGACATTCAGCTGAATATAGTTATTTGACTGATCACTATAAAAAATTGTGAAAGGTGGATTCAAAGGTGTGGATGTAGGATGAAAAGTGAGTAAACCTGTTTGACCCGGACATATACTATTGCCTGAAAATGTTCCCGTAATTTGAGGGCAGCAGTCATCATCCGCAATAAAAGTACAAACAGGATTAGTTTGCATTATGGCTGCAGATCCCCCCAGAGTTCCATTCCATACAGGATTTCCCTGTTTGTTCAAAAGATCATCAAATGTATAATATGCAAGCAGTCCTGGTTGCGTTGGAGGAGAAGGTAAGGAAGTATTCATATAGGCCTGAATCTGTGCCTGTGTCCTTGCGACATTCCATATTCTTACCTCATTAATATACCCAATCAAATTTGTATTGTATAGTTCAGCATTATATAATCCTATTTGCGTAGGAAAATCATTTTGAAAAAGATTTCCCGCAACGGGCGTTTGTGCCAGAAGAAATCCATTTCTATAAAATTTTAGGGTTACTCCATCATATACTAATGCAACATGATAAACCTTATTTAAATTAATTTCACATGGTGCCTGGGCAATATGATAGACTCCATCAATTGTTGTGATTTCAGCATCATTGGGACGTAACAGATAGTTGGCGTTTACAGGATCTTTATGTTTTGAAACAAGATCTCCTGCGAAAAGAGGTCCTCCCGTATAGGGAGCTGTTCGGTTAAAAACCGCTTCAACTGTAATTTGATTTCCGGGTACATCTAAATCACCTACTTGTACAAAAGATGGAAATGATGGCAGACCTAGCCAATTATCGCAGGTTAATTGAGTCGCATGACTGCTTAAAATCCTGCTTTTAGATGAATCGTGCTGTCCGTAAGATGATAGTAACCAAAAATTTGAAATAAAGAATATAAAGTATCTCAAGAACATTGGTACAAACCTAATGAAAGATCTACTGCTGTCAAACCTTATCCCTTTATGAAGCTTATCAAAAAATCCAGAACAACAACTTCCTGCCAATAAGTACTCATATTTTACAAACCTGAGGTGTTACCCTTCAAATTTTTGGGCATAGAAGTGTGCCATTTCATATTTAAGTACTGTTTTCATTACACAGATTTATTTATTCACTTTTTTTTAGACTTAATGTACCAGTAACTGTGCCTCCAGGGTTTTGCCAATTTCCGGTTATCGTACCTGCTGCAGCGGTATATGTACCCGTACCGATTTCGACGGCGCCAGTCTGACTTAAATTCAAAGTAGTATCCGAATAATTGAAGGTAGTTCCGTTTACCACATATGAGCCTTGCCCATAATAAGTATTACCATCTGCTCCTGTTCCTTTATGGAGAAGCGTTCCATCAGGCCTGAGATCGAAGCTATAATAATATGTTGTGGAAGAGCCTGTAACCTGATATGTTCCAACCCAAAACCCCACAACCGTGGGAGTTTCAGTTGACTTAGAGCATGATGTCGAAGTAAACCAAATCGAAGTACTAATTGCAATTAATAAGATAGAAATTCTCATGACAGTAAAGGGTTAAATTTAAAAATATTGAATCTGAAATCAAGATAATCATATTTGTCTGACTATTATAAATTCTTCCATTATTCTTTAATCCACTAAGGGTAAACCCTTAGTAGAAAACCCCATTACAAATTCTTGTGCTAATTTTATAATTATGCAGAAAAAGAACTCAATAGTTGCATTGGTAAAGGCAGGAATAAGAAGAGGTAAATTGCTGTTTAAAAATAATCCGGATAAATTGCTAAAAAAAGTTAAAGGCGTAATACATGTTGGGGCAAATACCGGACAGGAAAGAGAATTGTATGAACAGTATGGATTGTTGGTGGTCTGGATTGAACCTATTCCGGAAATTTTCGAAAAATTACAGTTGAATCTTGTGGGAATTAATGGACAAATGGCTCTAAAAGGTCTTGTTACAGATCAAGACGATATGGAATATCATTTCCACCTTGCCAACAACGATGGAGCTTCTTCGTCAATATTGGATTTGAATCTCCATCAGGATATATGGCCAGAAGTAGGTTATGAAAGAACTATTAATCTGTACAGCAGGAAACTTTCGTCATTATTGAATGACAATAATATAACCGTCTCTAATTATGATATGCTGGTTATAGATACTCAGGGTTCAGAATTATTAGTTCTGAAGGGAGCAGAACCGATCCTGAATAATTTCACTTATATACAAACTGAAGTTCCTGACTTTGAAGCTTATAAAGGTTGCTGTCAGCTCAAAGATCTTCAATCATTTCTTGGAGCGCGTGGATATAAGGAAATTTCCCGCAACAAATTTGCAACTCGTCCTGGAGGGGGAAATTATTATGATATCATTTATAAAAGCGACTTAATTACCAGGGGCAAAAATTAATCCCTAAAAGCAAAAATGTTTAAAATGATATCGTAATCACCTATTTTAACTCTATCCCAAAAAGGTTTTCCATAAACAGGGCTTCCTTCTTTTATGTAGTATTTAAATTTATTTCGAACCAGAATATCCAAAATCTCATTCAGTTTATAGATTTCTGAATAAGTTCCATGATACTCTACAAAGAGATTTTTGACTTTTAATAAATTATCGGAACAATCTTTTAATACGGCATGTTCAGCACCTTCGATATCTATCTTTAAAAAATCTATCTCCTCGTTCAATAAATCCTTTAATCTGACACATTTGACCTCTTTTTTATTATCATTTTCATTTGTACCTGCTTCAATTCTGCTGGCCATGTTACCTTTAGAATTAAAAGAGATGGACTCGTTGTTTATCCAAATGGCAGCATTTATAACTTTTGTGTCAGAAAAATTCCAGGCTTCAAGATTTGATTTAATAATACTAAAGTTTTTTTCATCCGGCTCAAATCCTGTTACAACAGCATCTGGATAGTTATCTTTAAAATAAAGTATACTTGTTCCAATATAAGATCCGCAATCAATAATTTTTGGCCGATCTGAATTTGTCCGGAATTTATAGAACTCATTTATAAAAAGCTCATTTATTGATATAAGAAATACAGGGGCATCCCTAAATCCTATTTTATATTTGTTTTTATAAATGTGATACTTTAATTTCTGATTCGTCTGATGCTTTAATATTTTCTCTTTAGTCCATCCAATATTAAAGACACCATATGGATGATAAAATAGCTTTTTAACTCTTTTATTAATTCCTTTTCCCAGATTGGCCAATAATTGAGGCATAATGCTTAGTTGATTCAGGATGCAAAATAGTCTACTTTCGAAAATTTATTATAATCATATTTTCGAGAGTACTTTCGGAAATCTAAATTAAAAGCCAGCAGAATAATTATTCGGCTCTTTAATTAGTAAGAAAACTAAATTTGCTTACAATTAAAATTGAATATCATTTTTTCAATGAGTTGTTATGGATGTGATTATTATCTTTAATGGTTTGGGTAATCAAATGTCTCAATATGCATTTTATTTAAATAAAAAAAATATTTCTAAATCAACAAGGTTTTTATTTTCTAAAAAATCAAAGAACATTCATAACGGATATGAACTTGACAGGGTATTTGGAATCAAATATCATGATTCCCTGATTAACAAATTTCTATATCTAACTTTTAGAATTGCAGGTTATAAAAAATATGCTTTTATTTCAAAACCTGCCATTCGATTTTTAAATTTTCTTGGGATAAAAATCATAAACGAAAATGATGATTACGATTTCAAGTCTGAATATTTAAGACCTTCAAAAGGCATAAAATTTTATGTTGGTGGATGGCACTCAGAGAAATATTTTATGGCTATAAAAGGTACTATTCTGAGAACGTTTCAATTTAATCCTGAAAATATAGGAATAAAGAATCTGCAGGTTTTGGAACAAATTAAAGTAACCAAAAGTATATCTGTGCATGTAAGGAGGGGGGATTTTATCGATTCCAACAATCTTAACAAGCTCGGAAATGTCTGTACGCTTGAATACTTTCTAAAAGCTATTGAAAAAATGAGATCGCTGGTTGATAGCCCGCATTTCTTTTTTTTTACAAATGATTATTCCTGGGTTCAAACTAATTTCAATGGACCTGATTTTTCATTGATTAACATAAATACAAAGAGTGAAAGTTGGAAAGATATGTTTCTAATATCCAATTGTTCACATCATATTAATTCTAATGGTTCATTTAGCTGGTGGTCTTCATGGCTAAATAATAATAGTCATCCGTATGTTATTGTGCCCAAAAATTTTATAGCTAATAAGTACTTTAAGGACATATACCCCGAAAATTGGATCCTGTTATCGGATTATTAGCTTTAACTATCTTTTTAGTTCCTTATTAAAGATAAGTTACTTCAGATTTTTGCAGAAGCCTTAAGCCTTAGGCCTTAAGCTTTAGGCTTTTCCTGCCATTTTTACATTCTTTTCTCCATGGCATAATGATTGTCATTCAGTTGTAAACCATTAAATACTCAACTTAAATAAATCAATATTATGGGAAAAATAATCGGAATCGATCTGGGTACCACCAACAGCTGTGTGGCTGTAATGGAAGGTAATGAACCCGTTGTGATCGCAAACGATGAAGGTCGCCGTACGACGCCTTCTGTGGTCGCTTTTCTGAAAAATGGAGAGCGAAAAGTAGGTGATCCGGCTAAACGCCAGGCGATTACCAACCCTGTTAATACCATCTCCTCCGTTAAGAGGTTTATGGGACGCAGGTACGATGAAGTAACCAATGAAATCAGTCACTGGAGCTATAAAGTGGTAAAAGGTGACAACAATACTTGCCGTATTGACATAGACGGTCGCCAGTATACCCCCCAGGAAATAAGTGCCATGATTCTTCAGAAAATGAAGAAAACGGCAGAAGACTATCTGGGACAGGAAGTTACAGAAGCTGTTATTACTGTTCCGGCCTATTTCAATGATGCACAGCGCCAGGCCACCAAGGAAGCGGGTGAAATAGCAGGTTTGAATGTTCGCAGGATTGTGAATGAGCCAACCGCAGCTGCGCTGGCTTATGGGCTTGACAAAGCAGGAAAGGATGAAAAAATCGCTGTATTTGACCTGGGAGGAGGGACATTCGATATATCCGTACTTGAGCTGGGGGACGGTGTTTTTGAAGTAAAATCTACTAATGGAGATACCCACCTCGGAGGTGACGATTTTGATAAAATTGTCATTGACTGGCTGGCAGGTGAATTCAAAAAGGATGAAAACATAGATCTGCGCAAGGATCCAATGGCACTGCAGCGATTGAAAGAAGCAGCTGAAAAGGCTAAAATTGAACTGTCTTCAGCCACTGAAACAGAAATCAACCTGCCTTATGTAACTGCTGTTGACGGTGTACCTAAACACCTTGTAATAAAACTTACACGGGCAAAATTTGAACAGTTATCGGATCCGTTGTTTGAAAGATGTCTTAAGCCCTGCGAACAGGCCCTTAAGGATGCGGGATTAAATGCTTCCCAGATTGATGAAGTAATTCTGGTAGGAGGCAGTACACGTATTCCAAAAGTGCAGGAAATAGTAGAAAAATTCTTTGGAAAAAAACCAAATAAAAGCGTTAATCCGGATGAAGTGGTTGCCATCGGAGCCGCTATCCAGGGCGCTGTGCTGACAGGTGAAGTGAAAGATGTTCTTTTGCTGGATGTTACTCCACTTAGCCTTGGTATTGAAACCATGGGTGGCGTAATGACAAAACTGATTGAAAGCAATACAACCATACCTACAAAGAAATCAGAAACCTTCTCGACCGCAAGCGATAATCAGCCTGGTGTGCAGATCCATGTACTCCAGGGTGAAAGGCCAATGGCTAATCAGAATAAGAGTCTCGGGATGTTTAACCTGGATGGAATTCCACCTGCACCACGAGGTGTACCACAGATTGAAGTGATTTTTGATATTGACGCAAATGGTATTCTTCACGTAGTAGCCAAGGACAAAGGAACCGGAAAAGAACAGAAAATACGTATCGAAGCGGGAAGCGGACTAAGTAAAGAAGAAGTTGAAAAAATGAAAGCAGAAGCCAAAGCCAACGAAGCAACAGATAAAGTTGCCCGTGAACGTGTAGATAAACTCAACCAGGCAGACAGTTTTGTTTTCCAGACAGAAAAACAACTCAAGGAATTGGGAGATAAATTACCGGCTGATAAAAAAGCACCCATAGAGACAGCACTGACCCATTTGAAAGAAGCACAGAAAGAGCAGGACCTTGCAAAAATTGATGCAGCCATTGCAGAAATCAATAATGCGTGGACAGCTGCATCTGAACATTTATATAAAGGTACCCAGGAAGGCGGATCACAATCTGCTGCCGGAGGACAACCTAACGGCAACGATCAGACGAGTGGCGATAAAAACGCTGAAAACGTTACGGATGCTGAGTTTGAAGAAGTTAAATGATGTTAACTAATGATATGGAGATAATGGCTGACGGATGCGTCAGCCATTATTATTTAAGCAGTTATGCATGAAAATCGGCTTTGGACATGATATAATTTTTTATAATAGAGGTTTGAAGACAAGTAATTCGATTGTATATTTGCATCTCAATTAAGAGCAATAAATAGACTTGCAAGCTCTAAAAGGTTCTACACTTCTTACTAACGATTCTTCAGTGTTACCCTGATCATTGCTCCGAGTAGTTTTTAATCTAAAAAAAAGGAATTTTTATGAAACAAGATGTAATGCCATCTATTATACAGATGGATAGTGAAATGCTGAAAAATCTGACAACCGAAGTAAAGGAAACGCTGGCTACAAACATACAAATGTCAGCTCCGAAAAAACGTTTTACACTGGTTAATCTCTGGAAAATACAAAATGCTAAAAGAAAGCCTACGCGTATAACCAGAAAATGGGCCATCTAATATAAAACTATTACTTTGGGCACATGGAAAGGTTCCCTTGTGAAGTCTGATTCTAACACTGTTATATTAAGCAGTGTTTTTTTATTTTAGGGAGCCGGCAGTCTACATGATATCAAGAGCCTTTGCGAAAAAAGTGCAGATAAACGGCAATGTAAGGATACAAACTCCTCCGATTACTCTATAAAGTACAAAAAAAGCAATCACAGAAACGAGAAAGAGAAACCAGTACAGGGCTCTCCCTTTTTTAACATTTTCCATCTGGTCAATTTGTTGCGCAAATATATTCTAATTCTAATTCCTTCCGCTATCGGACATTAATTTTATTACAAGTTCCTGTTTTGGTATTTTCGTTGCTCGCATGCCTGCATTTTAATACAATCTGGCCATTGAACTTCAACCCGAGATGAAATTACATTTTTACTTACGTTTCAGCACCAGACAAGGTCAGGATCTATACATCTGTGGAAATATTCCTGAATTAGGCTATCAGAATAAACTAATTACCCAGCCAGTCCTGATGAAATATAAAAACCAGGATTTTTGGGAGATAATATTGGAACTGGCCAGTCTTCCATCAGAACCTGTTCAGTATTATTATCAATTAAAAATGGAAGATGGCAGCATCGTTCATGAATGGGGAAATGACAGGGAAATAAAGATTTCTTCGAAGCATGATGATATGCAAATATTTGATATTTGGAATCACGCCGGAGAATATGAAAACGCTTTCTATACTGCACCATTTCAGGAAATTCTTCTGGCGTCCCAGTCAAAAAAATCAGGGAAAAAACCACCCAAGACTTACACTCATATATTTAAAATAAAAGCACCGCTTCTTCATGGAAATGAAGCTGTTTGTATATCAGGAAACGGTCCGGCGTTCGGGGACTGGTCAATGGCCGATCCGTTAATCCTGAGAAAAGAAGGAGTCTGGTGGACAATTGAACTCAATTTATCTGGTGTAACATCACCTGTTCAATATAAATATGGCGTGTACGATGTGAAACATGAATCATTGGTTCAGTTTGAAAATGGGCCTAACCGTACTTTATTGGGTGATGCACAGGATGACCGTCTGACTATTCTCCATGATGGATTTATTCGTCTCCCCAACAGTACCTGGAAAGGTGCAGGAGTGAGCATTCCAGTTTTTAGCCTGAGGTCGAAGAATTCTTTTGGAACAGGCGAATTTTCCGATTTAAGGCTGCTTGCAGACTGGGCACATAAAACCGGTCTCAAAATGATCCAGATTCTTCCCGTAAATGATACATCAGCAACAGGCACCTGGATTGATTCCTATCCCTATGCAGCTATCTCTGCTTTTGCACTGCATCCTTTATATCTGAATCTCGAAGAGATGGCAGGTAAAAAAAATGCGTCTATAATAAAGCCGCTTAAAAAAATACAAAAACAACTTAATTCATTGCCTGATCTGGATTATGAAACGGTAATGCAAATCAAGACAGATACTGCCAAAGAATTATTCGAAAAAGTGAAATCATCTTTATCAGAAGATGCCGGTTTTATTGAATTCTTCAACCATAATAAATCCTGGCTGGTTCCGTATGCTGCTTTTTGTTACCTGAAAGAAGCGAATGGATCAGTCGATTTTCACAAATGGAAAACCTACGGCAAATATTCAAAATTGGTGGTGGACCGGCTGACTTCTCCACAATCCAAACAATATGACCAGATTTCTTTTTATTATTTTGTTCAATATCATTTATATCGCCAGTTAAATAAATCCGTTCATTATGCCCATGATAACGGAATCATAATTAAAGGAGATATACCGATCGGTGTATATCGGCACAGTTGCGATGCCTGGGTATCACCCGAACTCTATCATTTGGATATGCAGGCCGGTGCACCGCCCGATCCATTTGCTGTAAAGGGTCAGAATTGGGGTTTCCCGACATATAACTGGGAACGAATGGCAAAAGATTCTTTTCAATGGTGGAAGAACCGGTTCTCACAAATGGCGATATATTTCGACGCTTTTCGCATTGACCATATTCTTGGATTTTTCCGGATATGGAGCATTCCCATTTCGCAAACCGAAGGAATTATGGGGCACTTCGAAAAGTCAATTCCTGTTCACCGAGTAGAATTTGATGAAAGAAATATTTATTTCGATTACGACAGGTATACCAAACCATTTATAAATGAAGCGGTACTCTGGGAATATTTCGGGCCTGATACAGAAATTGTAAAACCCCTTTATTTTGAAGAAACCAAACAAGGCAGGTTCATTATAAAAGAATTTGTAAACACTCAAAGAAAAGTAACGGAATATTTTGAAAACAAAACAGGGAATGAAATAGATATCAAAAGCAGGATCGCATTGATGAACCTGATATCCAACCTGATCCTCTTTGAAGTGGAAGGCTCTGAGGGAAAACAATTTCATTTCAGGTTTTCTATGGAAACAACGTCCTCTTTCCGATATCTCGACTGGCATTTACAAAACCAACTTCGTGATCTCTATATAAATTATTTTTTTCAGCGGCAGGATCTTTTCTGGAGGAAAGAAGCCATGAAAAAACTTCCTCTTTTGAAAAGATCAACCAATATGCTGGTTTGCGGTGAAGACCTGGGTATGGTTCCTGCGTGTGTGCCGGATGTAATGAAACAGACAGGTATATTGAGCCTGGAAATACAAAGGATGCCAAAAGATATTACACATGAATTTTTTAATCCGGCATCAGCCCCTTATTTATCCGTTGTTACCCCTTCAACGCATGATATGAGTACTATCCGCGGATGGTGGGAAGAAGACAGAACCAAAACCCAGAAATTTTTTAATGAAGAATTAGGTCAATGGGGTGAAGCGCCTTATTTCTGCGATGCATGGATAAATAAAGCCATCGTGCAGGAACACCTGCATTCGCCTGCCATGTGGAGCATTTTTCAAATGCAGGATTTATTGGGTATGGATGAAAATATCCGACGGGAAAATCCAAACGATGAAAGAATCAATATACCTGCCATTGCAAATTATTATTGGAGGTACAGAATACATATTTACCTGGAAGATCTTATCAAAGCAAAACCTTTTAATGAACAACTCAGGGAGATGGTCAAATCTTCCGGCAGATAATCCTTCGAATTGAAAATTAAATATATTTCGTATAACCTGCGCTTTAAATATCCATTCACGATATCCCGTGGAACAAAGACCCATCAGCCAACATTGATAGTTAGCCTGGAACAATTCGGGCTTACAGGGTACGGTGAAGCGCCGGCCATCACATACTATAATATTCCTGTTGAGAAAATGATTGCTGACCTGGAAATCAAACTTCCGGTCATTGAGAAATTCGCTTTCACTGAACCTACCCGTTTCTGGCATTTTTTGCACCACCTGATTCCGGATAATCCATTTCTGGTTTGTGCGCTCGATATTGCAGCGTGGGATCTCTTTGGAAAATTGCAGAAAAAGCCATTGTATGACTGCTGGAAACTCAACATCCTTGAAGGACCGTTAACCGATTATACAATCGGCATTGACACGATTGAAAAGATGGTTGAAAAAATGCAGGCTAAACCATGGCCTATTTATAAAATAAAATTGGGTACTCCGGAGGATGCCGCGATCATTCGCGCTTTGAGAAAACATACAGATGCTACACTGCGAGTAGACGCGAATTCAGGATGGACCCTCCAACAGGCGATTGATCTGATCCCCGCACTTAATGAATGTGGTGTTGAATTCATTGAACAACCACTTGAAAAATCCGATCTGAATGGCATGCGCGTTTTATATGATAAATCGCCTATTCCGTTAATAGCAGATGAATCATGTGTGGGTGAACAGGATGTAGAAAAATGTCATGGTCTTTTTCATGGAATAAATATAAAACTCACAAAATGCAGCGGGCTTACACCTGCATTGCGCATGATAGAAAACGCCAGGAAACTCGGAATGAAAGTGATGGCCGGCAGTATGAATGAAAGCACCATCGGTACCGCGGCGATCGGTCATTTATTACCTTTGCTGGATTATGTGGATATGGACGGGACTCTTTTACTGGATGAAGATATTGCTACCGGATTAGAAATTTTAAATGGCAAAGTGATTCTTTCAGGGAAACCCGGACTTGGAATCGTATATACAGGCCTTCCTCTAAAATCATAAAAATGATACAATGGCCGAAGAATTAATTTTGAAAAAAGGAACCAGAGAAGAACAGTACCTGGAAATTATCCCACAGATCGCCGCCCTGATAGATGGTGAGCCCGACCTGATAGCCAACCTCGCAAATATATGCGCTGCATTAAAACAACAATTTGACTGGCTGTGGACAGGATTTTATCTGGTAAAAGATAATGAACTGGTGCTGGGTCCTTTCCAGGGACCTATTGCCTGTACCCGGATTAAAAAGGGCAGGGGTGTTTGCGGTACGGCCTGGGAACAAATGGAAACTATTATAGTTCAGGACGTAAATAAATTTCCGGGACATATTACCTGCAGCAGTTTATCAAAATCTGAAATTGTACTTCCTATCATCCGTCAGAATGAAGTAGTTGCTGTACTCGACATTGACCATACGATGTATGCAGGCTTTGATAAAACAGATGAATTATTTCTCTCAGAAATTATCAGTCTGATACATTTTTAAAAAAAAATTAAACAAACGTTTAATTTTAATCCGTAAGCACTAATTTTGCATTCCGTTGCTTGCCTCCGCGATCGGGGAGTCCTTTCTGAAAACGGACTTCGTTTTTTTTACTAATTATGAAAAGAATTATTTTATTTTTTCCAGTATTGATCCTATTGGGTTCTGTAAGTGCGCAGACAAAGGATGATTCTGCTTCAAAAACTCTTGAGGGCTGTATCATGTATGCTCTGGAGCATCAGACCAATATCAGGCAGTCACTGATTGATGAACAAATCACCGAACATCAGATTAAAATTCAGCTGGCTGAATGGTATCCGCAAATTAATTTTTCAGGAAATTACCAGAATAATTTTCAAAGACCAATTACTATTTTCAATAATACTCCTTCCCCTATCGGGACCTATAACCAATCCTATGGTTATTTTGGTCTTGATCAGACAATCTTCAATCGTGATGTTGTCATAGCAAAACAATCATCCAGGGATGTGCGCCTTAGTGCCAGACAGAATACGATTAATAATAAGATCGCAGTAGTTTCTAATGTGAGCAAAGCATTTTATGATCTGTTATTATCGAAAGAGCAAATAGAATTACTTGATACAGATATCGTACTATTACAAAGAAGCCTGAAAGACACGTATAATCAATATAAAGGCGGACTGGTTGATAAAACCGATTATCAACGGGCAACGATCAGTTTAAATAATGCCAACGCATCGCGTAAAACTGCCGGCGAGGCTGTAAAAAGTAAAACAGCCGTCCTGAAATTGTATATGAGTTATCCGGTTGATTCAACACTGGATATTTTATATGACAGTGCAAGGATGAAACAGGAAGTCAATTCCTTTGATACACTTCAGCAATTGGATGTAAACAACCGCATCGAATTCCAGCAACTGGAAACCCAGAAACGTCTGGAAGAATATAATCTGAAATATTATAAAATGGGTTTCTTACCCACTGTTTCCGCTTTTGGAAATTATAACCTGAACTATTATAGTAACCAGTTTAAGAATTTATACCAGCAAAGTTATCCGAATTCATATGCAGGTTTATTGGTGACTGTTCCGATTTTTACGGGTACACAGCGATCGCAACAGGTAAAGGTAGCCAGGCTCCAGATAGAGAGGCTTGATTATAATTTTAATTCATTAAAAGATTCGATACGTACCCAATATATCCAGTCCCTTTCTTTCTATAAAGCCGATCTGAATAATTATTTTGAACAAAAAGAAAATCTGGAACTGGCGCGGCAGGTTTATAATATCATTCAGCTTCAATATCGCTCAGGGATAAAAACCTACCTGGATGTGGTCGTTTCAAATAATGATTTGTTTGCCGCACAGGTCAATTTCACAAATGCAATATTCCAGGTTCTAAGTGACAAAATCGATGTCGAGAGAGCGCTTGGGACGTTAAAATATTTATATTAACCAATCTGTTATGAAATATAAATTCTTTGTTTTTTTAATTATGGTGACAGGTCTGGACTCCTGTAGTAATACGGCAATTCCACCGCCGCCGCCGCCGGTAAATGTAAATACTTACACGGTAAAATCAGGATCAGCCAGATTCTATAATTCTTACCCTGCAACTATAACAGCGGTCAACCAGGTAGATGTGAGACCGCAGGTGGCAGGATATATAACCGGGATTTTTTTTACAGAAGGCCAGGAAGTAAAAAAAGGACAGAAACTTTACCAGATAGATCAACAGCAATATGAGGGTGCTTACGAGCAGGCAGTTGCACAGCTGCATGTCAGCGAGGCAAATCTCGCCAAATTGCAACAGGATGCTGACCGTTATGTAGAACTGGGTAAGCAGGATGCCATCGCACAGCAAACGGTCGATCACGCGTTGGCGGATCTCCAGGCAGCAAAAAAACAAGTAGATGCAGCCAAGGCAAATGTGTCCGCCATAGAAGTAAATCTGCGTTATTCTTCTATTTATGCACCGCTTTCCGGTACAATAGGTATTTCACAAGTAAAAGTTGGTGCTGCAGTTTCACCCGGAAACACCATTTTGAATACCATTTCATCTGACAATCCCATCGCGGCTGATGTAGCTTTGGATGAAACCATGATCCCTTTTATAGAAAGTGAAAATAAAAAAGACCTAAAGCAGAAATTCGATTCCACATTTACACTTATGCTGGCCGATCAGTCAAAATATCCTTATCCAGGTAAAATATATATTATAGACCGCGCGGTTGATCCGCAAACTGCGACAATCAAAGTGCGTTTATTATTTGATAACCCTGGGAATATATTAAAAGCCGGTATGTCGGCCAATCTTCGGATTTTAAACAACAGCAGCAACCAGTCTATTTTGATTCCGTACCGCGCTGCTGTTGAGCAGATGGCTGAATATTTCGTTTACATAGTGAATGATGATTCCGTAGCGCAACGAAAAGTTTTTCTTGGTCAGCGCATACGCGATATGGTTATTGTGAAATCAGGCCTTAAGGAAAATGAAATCATTGTAGTGGACGGTGTTCAGAAATTAAAAGATGGAACTAAGGTAAAAGTGGCTCCGCTGCATGTGTCGGGGACAGATTCATTGAATCATTCGTCAACAGATTCATCAAAGAGAAAATCATCCTAATCCGATAACAGTATGATTGCAGATACTTTTATTAAGAGACCGGTTACGGCCATTGTCGTTTCTATCGTTCTTGTTTTGGTCGGCCTGCTGGCAATGTCGAGTCTGCCGGTAAGTCAGTATCCGGATATTACGCCGCCAACGGTACAGATTACAAGTAATTTTATCGGGGCAGATGCGTTGACTGTGGAACAAACAGTAACTACCCCGATAGAGGCGCAGGTAAATGGTACACCGGGCATGGCCTATATGCAAAGTAACAGTACCAACAATGGCCAGAGCCTGATTACAGTCACTTATGAGGTTGGTGCGGATGTAAATAATGGGATGCTGGATGTTCAAAACCGCGTAGGAATTGCATCTCCTTCATTACCGGATGAATTGAAAAGGCTGGGGGTAATCACAAGGAAAAGAAATCCCAGTATCCTGATGCTGGTGGCTGTCTATGCACCGAAAAGTTCTCATGCAGTCACTTTCCTGGATAACTACACGAATATTTTTGTAAGGGATATTTTACTTCGTGTAAAAGGAGTGGGGGATGTGATTTCGCGCGCTGATGATTTCAGCATGCGCATCTGGCTGAAGCCGGATAAGCTCGCCCAGCTCGGACTGACTTCTGCAGATATAACAAATGCTCTTCAGGAACAAAATATCCAGATTTCTGCGGGCTCTGTCGGAGCGCCTCCGCAAAATTCTCTGCAGGCTTTTGAATATACGGTAGTGGCGAACAGCCGTCTTTCAACAGAAGATGAATTTGGAAATATTATCGTCCGGTCAAATCCGAAAGATGGTTCCATCGTTTATTTAAAGGACGTTGCCCGGACCCAGCTTGGAAAATTCAGTTATGCGAGCAATTCATTTGTTGATGGTAAAAGAGCGTCCTATCTACTCGTCTACCAGGCACCGGGCAGCAATGCACTCGCAACGGCCGAAGGTGTTTATGCAGCCATGAACGAGTTGAAAAAATCTTTCCCGACAGATATTGATTATGTCGTTCCTTTTGAATCCATCTCCGTTGTTCAGGTTTCCATTCGTGAAGTCGTTCAGACATTGCTCGAAGCACTCGGACTGGTGGTGCTCGTCGTATTTTTATTCCTTCAGAGCTGGCGCGCCACACTGATTCCCGTACTGGCGATCCCTGTCTCCATTATAGGTACGTTTATATTTTTTATACCTCTTGGTTTTACTATTAATACACTGACACTTTTTGGATTTGTGCTTGCTATCGGTATCGTCGTGGATGACGCTATCGTCGTAGTGGAAGCAGTGCAACATTATATTGATGTTGAAAAACTTTCTTCGCGCGAAGCAACAGAAAGGGCGATGCAAGATATATCCGGTCCTGTTGTCGCCATTGCTCTTATCCTGGCCGCCGTGTTTGTTCCTGTTGGATTTATTCCCGGCATCGTTGGCAGATTATACCAGCAATTCGCAATCACGATTGCCATATCAGTTTTGATCTCTGCCTTTATTGCCCTTTCACTTACACCGGCACTGTGCACACTCTTACTGAAGCCGATGCATATGGATGAATCATCCAGAGGGCTTAACAAATTCTTCTTCCGGTTTAACAACTGGTTCGCACGTGTTACAAATGGTTATACAAAGAGTGTCAATACATGGATCAGCCGATCACCTTACGTTATTATCCTGCTCGTCTGTATTTGTGCCGGTGTTTTCTTATTATTCCGCAGCAAGCCGAGTGGTTTCATTCCACAGGAAGATGAGGGCCGGCTATACGTTACATATGAATTGCCCGAAGCCTCTTCCACTGCAAGAAGTCTCGAAACACTGAATAAAATGATGAAGATCATTTCTGAAACGGAAGGTATCCATCATTTTGCAGCACTGGGTGGTTTGAATGCCATCACATTTGCCAGTAAATCAAACGGAGGGACCATTTTTACTTCTTTAAATCCCTGGGACGAGCGCAAGGATAAAGCGTTGCAGCTAAAAGGGATCATGGCCACCCTGCAGAAAAAATTTGCGGTCATTAAAGAGGCTAATATCCTTGTAATCGCACCCCCCGCCATACCAGGTCTTGGTCAAACCGGCGGATTTACTTTTGAACTTCAGGAAAAAGGAAGCACAGATGATGTAAAAGGATTTGAAAGGACCGTAAATAATTTTATTGCAGCTGTAAATAAAAGACCTGAGATTGCCCGGGCTTATACATTCTTCAATGCAAAAACACCCGGATATACATTAAATGTGGACAGGGACAAATGCAGAAAACTGGGCATTTCCATTGGAGATGTGTACAATACCATCCAGACTTATCTGGGCAGTACATATGTAAACGATCTTTCGTTGTATGGAAGAAATTTTCATGTGGTAGCGCAGGCAGATACAAATTACAGAGGCGATATCATTAACCTGAATAATTACTATGTAAAAAATTCAGCAGGAACCATGGTGCCCCTCAGTACGGTAATTTCATATAAGATTACTGAAAGTGCATCTCTATTATATCATTTCAATTTATTCAGATCTGCTGAAATAAATGGAGATGCCAAGGCAGGATTCAGTAGTGGTCAGGCTTTACAGGCTTTGAAAGAAGTTGCAGATCAAAATTTACCAGCCGGATATGGATATGAATTCGCGGGACTCAGCAGGGAGGAACTTAAAGCGGGTAGCAAGACCATTTTGATTTTCGCTTTGTCCATCGTATTTGTTTTTTTATTCCTCGCGGCACTTTATGAAAGCTGGCAGGTGCCGTTTTCTGTTCTACTTGCTGTACCTGTCGGAATGCTGGGAGCTATTCTGACTTTAACACTGATACCTTCACTGGTGAATAATGTATATGCGCAGATTGGTATGATCACCCTGATCGGGCTTTCAGCAAAAAATGCTATCCTGATTGTTGAATTTGCGAAAGAGCGTGTGGACAGGGGAATTCCGGTAGTGGAATCTACTCTTGCGGCTGTCAAGCTTCGTCTTCGACCTATTCTCATGACGTCAATGGCTTTTATCTTAGGTGTATTGCCACTGGCGCTTGCAACAGGCGCAGCCAGTGTGGCAAGATCTACTATTGGCTGGACAGTATTGGGTGGTATGCTGGCAGCAACATCCCTGGCCATTTTTATCGTGCCGGTATTGTTTGTAGTAATTACAAGACTTTCTTATGGTAAGGAAAAGTTAGCTTCACTGAAAGAACAGGTTCCCGGATTGACGGAATAGAAATTAAAAAGTAAAAAGTAAAAAGGAAAAAATTCAGATTGCATTAATCATGAATTCTTTCCTTTTTACTTTTGAATTTTTATTTTTTGATTTATCTCAAAGTTATAGGTTTCTGAATATTTCCAACTGTAATAGTGGCTGCATTATCGCATGTACCATTTCCAAAATCAATCGAACCATTAACAGACTGATTGTACACAAAATCAACTACACCCTGGCTGATATAACGACAGCTTACTGCTTTTATAAGTGGTGTGGCTGGAACAATTGTCCATACAAGACTTGATCCATCTGAGGTTGAGAATGAACTATTACCGGTAATTGAATAAACGTCATCAGAAATATCAAATGGTGTGTTTGAACCGGCAATCATTGTATATGTCCTGTTGTGGCTGTAGTGATAATTCGTTGTATTAGGATCAGTAATAATTCCATTCGTTACAGTAGTAGTGATACTGATAGCTGTCTGGGTAGAATTGTTTGTAATGGAATAGCTGCCCTGGAGCCCATATCCGTTTACAACATAATTAGTAAATGTTACGGAAGCAGTTGTACCAGGAAATAATAAAGGACCGCTAAATAAATATATGAGTTTACCCGAACGCAGAATTCCATCAGCACTTGTACATCCGGTACCAAAGTCCATCGTCATTGTTTTTGGATACTCCCCCGGAACCGTATCACTCAGTGTATATATTGCACAACTCAGATTAGCAGTATTCACCCCTTCGGTAGCCTCAGTAGAGAAAGTTGATGTTTTACCGGAATGCAAAGTTGAAGTACTCCAAACTGTACTATTATCGGCAAAACCAACAAATGCATTATTAAGAACATCATAATAACTATTGTCAGCTACTGTGGAAGAGTCTGATAAAGTTACAGCGTTGGTATTCGCTGTGTTCGAAGATGAAGAATCTTTTTTACAGGATGCCATGCATATAACTGCAAGAAGGGCTGTCAAATAGCCCGCTTTTTTGATAAATCGGAAATTCATAGAGTGGATTGTTTGGTTGATTCACTCTAACGCTGCCATTTCCAACTTATTTTATAACCCGGTTTAAATTGTCTTATAAAGAGCATAATTATCTGATTATCAAAATGATAACTCAAATAACTAAAGTAAAATGTGCTCCTTCCGTTGATTAGATTCTTTCCAGATTAGAGAAGAAAAAATTACTTTCCACCAGTGCATTTTCATCACTGTCACTGCCATGGATTGCATTTTCACCGAGCGAAGCCGCGAAAAGCTGGCGTATTGTGCCCTTATCTGCCTTGGCAGGATCAGTTGCACCTATGAGTTTCCTGAAATCTGCAACGGCATTTTCCTTTTCAAGGATGGCGGCGATAATTGGCCCGCGACTCATAAATTCGACCAGTTCGCCATAGAAAGGGCGTGCACTGTGTATGGCATAAAACTCACCGGCTTTTTCAACAGAAAGTTGTGTCATTTTAAGTGCGACCAGCCTGAATCCTGCCTTTAGAATAATATCCATAATGGCCCCGGCATGTCCATTGGCAAATGCATCAGGTTTGACCATAGTGAATGTGCGGTTGCTCATTTGTTTTTGTTTGGCGGGCAAAGGTAATACATTTTACAGGAGATTTGGGAATGGCGATTTAATTCTGCACCTTTGCAACCGTTTTACATGCAACCTATTACGGATATAATTCCATTATTGCCCGATCCAAGAACCATTATAATTGTAATGCATCAAAAGCCTGATGCAGATGCGATGGGTTCCTCTTTGGGCCTCTGCCATATTTTGAATGCACTGGGTCATGAGGTTACTGTTATTTCCCCTACCAACTGGGCTGAATGGTTAAATTGGATGCCAGGCGCCGATAGTGTTATTGACTATGAACTTAACATGGATATGTCGAACAAGATTCTTGATAAAGCTGACTGGATCTTTTGCCTTGACTTTAACGTTCTCCACCGGACGCGCAAAATGGCTGAACCCATAGTAAAAGCCCCCGGTAAACGTATCCTGATTGATCATCACCAGCAGCCTCAAAAAGAAGTTTTTGCATATGGGATCAGCGACATTTCAAAGAGTTCGGCCAGCGAAATGGTTTTTGATTTTATTGAATCAGCATCGTTAGGACATAAAATCAATCAGCATGTTGCCCAATGTTTATATGCAGGTGTGATGACTGATACCGGTTCCTTTCGTTACAGCTCTGCATCATCATCCGTTCATCGCATGGTAGCTGTTTTAAAGGATACCGGATTTGATCACACCAAAGTATACGAAAGCCTCTTTGATAATTTTCTGGAAAACCGGTTAAGATTCATAGGACATGCATTGTTGAACAGAATGGAAGTTTTTTATGAATACAACACAGCCCTGATCAGCATACCCTGGAAGGACCTGGTTAAATACCAGATCAGGACTGGCGATACAGAGGGCCTCGTTAATTATCCGCTCAGCATTCAGGGAATTAAATTTGCCGCACTCATCATTGACCGGGATGAAGAAATCAAATGCTCATTCAGAAGCAAGGGTGATTTTGACGTGAATCTTTTTGCAAGAAATTATTTTGAAGGTGGCGGACACCGGAATGCCGCCGGTGGCCGGAGTCACGAAACCCTTGAGCAGACAACACAGCGCTTCCGCGCTTCACTTATAGAAAACGCTTTACAATTACAATAAATCTGAAATGAAACAAATCAATTCTTTTCTTTTTGCCTTACTTGGAATTCTGTTACTGGTTTCCTGTGATAACAAAGGATTAAAAAAAACAAAATCCGGATTATTATATAAAATCATTTCAGATGAAAAAAATCCTGTTGTTAAAAATGGTCAGTTTATCAAACTCACTTTCAGCCAGAAAATCAGGGACACTGTTCTTTTTACATCTGATAGCAGCCTGCCAGCTTATGTAAGGATAGATAGTGTACCGTCGAATGCGTATAGCCCTGTTGAAATATTTAATTTGCTGAGAAAAGGGGATAGTGCCGTTATTATTCAACTGGCCGACAGCATCCAGAGAAAGTCGCAACAACCTTTGCCTCCGTTCATCCATAAAAAAGATAAAATAATTCTGACGCTTCGAGTTACAGATGTTTTTGACAATGAAACTGCAGTTCAAAAAGACAGGGAAGGACTGCTGGGTGAATTCCATAAAAGACAAATTAAACTTATGGAAAATTACCTGCTGCAACATAATATCCAGGCCACCAAAACAGGAGACGGTGTTTTTGTAGAAATTAAAAATCCGGGAAATGGACCGGCTGTTGATTCCGGCAAAATGGTATCCGTTATTTACACAGGGAAATTATTCCCTTCTGGAAAAGTATTTGAAACCAATGATAAAGAAGATGGTAAGCCTATTCAATTTGTAGTTGGACAAAGAAAAATTATTCAGGGATGGGACGAAGGGCTTCGACTTCTAAAGAAGGGCGGAACTGCTACCTTATATATTCCTGCTTTTCTTGCATATGATCAGCAACCATCAGGTCCAAGCAGAAAACCAAATGAAAATCTCATTTTTGATGTTAAGGTTACAGATGTCACAGATGCGCCGGCAGAATCAGCCAATCCAATGCGATCTATGATTCCTAACAACAGGCCAAATATTCGTCCTCAGCAACAACCACCTTCGCATAAATAATTTCTATCCGGGGACGTCCTTTGCGCTTGCATAGGACGTCCATAACCGGATCGTTTCAACTGCTTCTTTCACATCGTGCGCACGTAGTATTTGAGCACCTTGTTCTAAAGCGAGTGTGTGCATGACCGTTGTTCCGTTTAAGGATTCTTCCGGTTTTATATTCAGTGTTTTGTAAATGGTTGACTTTCTTGATAACCCAACCATTACAGGCAATCCAAGCATGCCAAGTACTTTAAGTTGCTTTAGAAGCAGAAAATTCTGCCCTATGGTTTTTGCAAAACCAAATCCCGGATCTATAATCAGATCTTTAATCCCAAGACGGATACATTCTTCTTTGCGATTAATGAAAAAATCCAGCAATTCCGCAGTAATATCATCATAATTGGTATATCGTTGCATATTCCCGGGATTACCACGCATATGCATACAGATATAGGGTGTTTGAAATGCTGCTGCAAGTTCCGCCATACCTTCATTTTTCCCCGCTCCGATATCATTTATAATGGAAGCACCGGTGTGCAAAGCTGCTACTGCCACCTTATAACGGTAACTGTCAACCGAAATAATTGCGTTGGGAAATCTTGATGAAAGAAGGCTGATGGCAGGGACTACACGTTCCAGCTCTTCATCCTGTGAAATCTCCAGGGCTCCGGGCCGGCTGCTTAATCCACCCAGATCAAGAATGGATGCACCTTCTTCCAGCATTTTTTCTGCATGCGTGATTAACATTTCTTCAGAACCTATCCGGCTGCCGGCATAAAATGAATCAGGTGTAATATTCAAAATGCCCATAACGATGGGTTTTCCCCAGCTGAGTAACTTACCCTTGCAATTCAGTGAATACATATTGAATCCGTAAATTTAGACCTTCATTATTAAATATTAGTTTTGGGCATGAAAGATACCCTCCGTCAGTACCAAAATGCTGTAAAGTCCTGCCGGGACATCTTCCTTAAAAAAACGGCCGACTATGGAACTTCCTGGCGCGTATTACGGATGATATCCATCCTGGACCAAATATTCATTAAAGCAAAGCGCATCCGTACCATTCAGGAAAAAGGCGCCCGAAGAGTAGGAGAAGACATTCGCGGAGAATTCCAGGCTATTGTTAATTATGGTATTATAGGATTGATACAGCTGGATTTGAATTCTGAAGAAATAGAAGAATTGGGAGCCGAAAGAACAGCAGTTCTTTATGATGAAAAAATTCAATTCGTAAAAAATATCATGGAAAATAAAAACCATGATTATGGAGAGGCCTGGAGAGAAATGAGCCAGGAGAGTTTTGCTGATTTAATTCTGATGAAACTACAGCGCATGCGGCAGATCATTGCCAATGATGGGAAAACCCTGATTAGTGAAGGTATTGATGCGAATCTGACTGATATTATAAATTATGCAATTTTTGCCCTGATTTTAATTGCTGAAGGACGGCAGACAGCATAAAGTTCACACTATGAAAAGAACATTTCTGAATACTGCCCGTCTACTGGTTGGAATTTTATTTATTTTCTCGGGACTTATCAAAGCCAATGATCCGCTGGGTTTGAGTTATAAAATGCAGGAGTTTTTTGAGGCCTGGAATTTATCAGGCTTTGATACATGGACGCTTGGGTTTTCAATCGTCATGATAGTATTTGAAATCCTTGCAGGTGTTGCGGTTATTCTTGGATGGAAGATGAGACTCTTTGCATGGTTATTAATTCTACTGATCATTTTTTTTAGTTTTTTAACAGGATACGCTGTTATCTCCGGAAAGATCCGTGAATGCGGTTGCTTTGGAAATTGCATTCCCTTACAGGCAATGGGATCTTTTTTGAAAGATCTGATACTGCTCCTGCTTATAGGAATTCTTTTTGCATACAGAAAAGAAATACAACCCATTGCTACTGCAGGTAATAGTCGCCTCATATTGATCATTACCCTGGTCTTTTCTTTCTCTATTCAATGGTATGCTCTGCGATATCTTCCACTGGTGGATTGTCTGCCTTTTAAAAAAGGAGCCAGTATTTTAGAAAAAATGAAACCGCCTCCTAATGCAATTCCTGACAGTACAGTCATAAATTTTGTTTATGAAAAGAATCATAAAACCATGGAATTTCCAGCGTCCCAATTGCCGGCCGACCTGGATAGCAGTTATGTTTTTATTAAACGGTATGATAAATTAGTACGAAAAGGAAATAATGAACCTGAGATTAAAGATTTTTCGCTCATCAGTGAATCGGGGAATGACAGCACATATCAAATACTTGGCAGGCCCGGCTATCTTGTAATGATTATCTCCAGAAGTTTTCCGCAGATCCATCCGCATTGGAATAAGTCTTTCGTTCTCTTATATACCCTTGCTAAATCGAAAAATATTCCCGTTATCCTGGTAACTTCCAATAAGGCTGAAGCAGGAGCATGGTTAAAATCTAATAACTTAAACATACCTCTTTTCGGATGTGATGCCACTGCGGTTAAAACGGCCGCGCGCGCAGATCCAACATTATATCTGTTAAAAAAAGGAACTATCCTTGATAAGTGGAGCTATGCAAATCTGGAATCTGCTATTCCATTTCTTTCTGAACTTCCCGGACAAAATACATATGGTAACCCATAACGATGATTAACCGGTTAATTTCCCGCGTGTTTTATGGCAGCATGGTAATGCTGGGTGTTGTGGTAATTGTATTTTTTTTATTCCAGGGTTTCGGTGATCCAGCCAGGTTAATTATGGGACAGCGTGCAGATGCCGGAACGCTAAATAATATCAGAAAAGATCTGAATCTGGACAAGCCAAAATGGAAGCAGTTTCTCTATTACTTAAATGATGTTTCACCGATAAGTATTTACACTGAGACTGAGATTAATGAAAAAAATATTTCCTGTCTGGAGCTCGGAGGAAAAACAAAACTGGTTTTAAAATTCCCGTATCTGCGCCGGTCATACCAGACAAGAAAACAGGTTTGGTCCATGCTTATGGATGCATTACCAGGCACTATAATTCTTGCATTTCTGGCTATGTTTATTGCTACAATTTCAGGCATTGCACTGGGAATTCTCGCCGCAGTTAAAAAAGATACCTGGATGGACTCAACGGCAATCTTTACAAGTGTTCTTGGTATATCAGCGCCTTCCTTTTTTATGAGCATAGTAATCGCTTATGTTTTTGGTTTTGTGCTCAATCAATATACCGGCCTGCAGATGACCGGAAGTCTGTTTGATACGGATCCCTTTAGCGGAAGGCAATGGCAACTGCGAAATGCGATTTTACCAGCCATCACACTGGGTATACGGCCGATGGCCATAATTGCGCAATTAACACGCGGTTCTATGCTGGATATTTTAAACCAGGATTATATCCGGACGGCCTATGCAAAAGGATTATCTCAGAAACAGGTGGTCTTGAAGCATGCTTTGCGTAATGCACTGAATCCCGTAATTACTGCTATAACGGGCTGGTTTGCCGAATTACTAGCGGGGGCTTTTTTTGTAGAGTATATTTTTGGCTGGAAGGGGATTGGTAAAATAACCGTTGAGGCGCTGGCCAAGCTGGACTTTCCGGTGGTAATGGGGTCGGTGCTGGTTACTTCTTTTTTCTTTATCAGTATAAATATTCTTGCGGACTGGCTTTACCGCGTTGTGGATCCGCGTTTAAGGCCGTAACGCATAACGCGTAACGCTTAACGCGTAACGCCTGAAAATTACTTGATGATCACTTCGCGTATCAGGTTTTCTCCAAGTGCTTCATTTACTCTTTCCCTGATTTTATCCTTTTTATAAAGCAATTCCTGTTTCAGTGGTGCTACAGTAGTCTGGATATAAAGAGTAGTTCCGTGTATTTCAATTTTATCAGTATATCGGGCTATTGTTTTGCCCATGATCTGTTCCCAAACTTCAGTGATCTGTAACGCCAGTATATTCCCTTGCAGTCTGCTTTGTTTCAGGAACTGACGCATTGCATCCGCCATTGAATATTCTCCCATATATCAAATATAAGCCTAAAGCTTAAAGCCCAAAGCCTAATACTTCTTTAAGCCGAAAGCGGAAAGCCCAAAGCCTAATACTTCTTTTTAGATCTCCGACTAAAGTTTTAGGCTTTAGGCTTTCGGCTTTAAAGTCCGATTAATGCATAATCAGTGGATAATTTATCAAGATGTTCGCGCATTCGGTTTTCATGGGTATCTGTAATAAATAGCTGACCATTACCAGGGGCGCAGACCCGTTCAAGAAGCTTATGCATTCGCTGAGCATCGAGTTTTTCAAAAACATCATCGAGCAGGATTATCGGGGCAAATCCTTTAGTTTTTTTTAATAATTCATATTCTGCAAGTTTCATGGCAAAAAGAAGACTCTTACGCTGTCCCTGAGATGCAATATTTTTAAAGGGCTGATTCGCTAGTCTGATATCTATATCATCACGGTGAATTCCCGAGTTTGTGCGCTGTAATATCAGGTCTTTTTCGCGTGAGTTGAAAAGGAGTTCTGCATATGGTCCTGAAAGTAAATCACTCTGATAAGTAAGTTGCAGAGCGTCATCTGAACCCGATATATATTTATATATACCTTCTATGGAAGGCAGGATCTCCTGGAAAAAAAGCTGCCGTTTCACAAAAATATAGGTACCCGGGCGCTGCAATTGTGCATCATAAACATCCAGCAGACTTCGTTCCGTAGAGATTCTTTCGGCGAGGGATCGAAGTAATTGGTTACGCTGCTGCAGCAGGCGGTTATATTCTATCAGATTTTGAAGGTATAACGGATCCATCTGGCATAAAAGGGCATCGGTATACCTTCGTCTTTCATCACTTCCTTCAGTAAGAATCCTGGCATCATCAGGAGTAATAATAACACAGGGGAGCTTTCCAATATGCAGGGAAAGACGCTGATAAATTTCATCATTCAGAAGAACTTCTTTTTTCCCCGTTTCACGGAGAATACAAATGACATTCTGGTCTGTTTCATCAGTTTCAAAATTCCCTTCGATCCTGAATCCTGACATTCCGTGATGGACATTCTGCAAATCAGATTTAAAAAAATAACTCCTCGTAAAGCTCAGGTAGTAAATCGCATCAAGCAGGTTCGTCTTACCTACACCATTATTTCCATAAATTCCAATGACCGGTTTATCAAATGAAAAACTTTTTTGAAGGTAATTCTTGTATTGGGTTAGTGTTATATTCCTGAGAGATAGCATCTGGTACGCGGATTATCCGCTGTAATTTAGTTATTACACGGTATCTATGGTATCAGATCTGAAAACATCGCCTTTTCCATGGAAAATATTAAGAGTTAAGCTGTTGGAAAGGTAAAAAACAGTTCCCAAAACTCATTGATTGAAGAAAAAATTCCCGTTTACCCCTTATCTTTGCACCGCTTAAGCCGATCCGGCGGGCATAAAACAAATTTACATAAGTGGCTACCAAGTTTTCAAAAGAAACCTACTTATACTGGTACGAACTCATGCAGCTTATCCGGCAGTTTGAACAAATGGCCGAAGAAAAGTATAAAATGGAAGGAAAGATCCGGGGATTTTTCCATGCATATATAGGGCAGGAAGCGATAGCCGCCGGATGCATGACAGCCAGCAGGCCTGATGATCCGTTTATTACGGGTTACCGGGACCATGGTCTTGCCTTATCCAAAGGAATCAGCGCGAATGCATGCATGGCGGAACTTTACGGCAAATCGACGGGAGCTGCTAAAGGGAAGGGTGGGAGCATGCATTTTTTCGGAGTGAATGTTAAATTTTTTGGAGGTCATGGTATTGTGGGTGCCCAGATCGGAACAGGTGCGGGACTTGCATTCGCAGAAAAATATAAAGGAACTGACAATGCGGTTCTTACATTTTTTTGGTGACGGCGCTGCGCGGCAGGGCATGTTGCATGAGGTATTCAACCTCGCTATGTTATGGAAACTTCCTGTAGTTTTTATATGTGAAAACAACAACTATGCGATGGGTACTTCAGTGGAAAGAACTTCCAACGTAGTAGACATCTATAAACTGGCGGACGCATACGAAATGCCAGGGGATTCAATTGATGGCATGAGTGCTGAAGCGGTGCATGAGGGGGTTTCGAGGGCTATTAAAAGGGCTAGAGAGGGGGGTGGTCCCACATTACTGGAAATAAAAACTTATCGTTATAAAGGACATTCTATCTCTGATCCGCAAAAATACAGAACCAAGGAAGAAGTGGAGGAATACAAACAAAGAGATCCTATTGCCCAGGTTACCGATACCATTCTGGCAAAAAAATATGCAACACAGGCTGATCTTGATGCTATAAATAAACGGGTGGCTGATACAGTAGCCGCATCCGTAAAATTTGCAGAAGAATCTCCAATCCCGAATGATGATGAAGTGTATAAGGATATTTACATCGATAAGAATTATCCATTTATTAAAGATTGAAAAAACAGTAGTCCTGTTTCATAATTCCCAGACATGAGTGATATTAAACATCGTGAGCATTTAGAACATGAAATTTCCCCGATTGACAAATGGAAACATTTTTCAGATACATATGGAAGAAAGGCTGGCATAGGCCTTGCGCTGGTTTTGATTTTGATTTTAGGTTATTTCGGTTACAAACAATACGTATTGGAACCAAAAGAAAAGCAGGCCTCAGAATCAATGTTCCGTGCAGAAGAATATTATCGTGCTGATTCCATCCGCCTTGCATTGAATGGCGATGCGGTAAATGCAGGATTTGCAAAGATAATCTCCAGGTATAAGGGTACTAAAGCTGCTGACCTGGCTTCTTTTTACGCGGGGAGTTGTTATCTTAAACTCGGTGACTTCAATAATGCAGTTAAATACTTAAAAGATTTTAAAACTTCTGCTGCTCAGGTACAGGCTAAAGCTTATGGTCTTTTAGGAGATGCTTATTCAGAATTGAATAAAAAAGAAGAAGCAGTTGAACAATATAAAAAAGCAGGAACTTATTTTGAGGAAGATGAAGTCATTTCTCCAGAATATCTTTTTCGTGCCGGTTATTTATATGAAAGTATGGGCAAGAACCAGGATGCCATAGCAATGTACGAGCTCATAAAATCCAAATATCCTTCATCTCCGAGAGGTTTTGACATAGACCGTTACCTGGCAAGGCTTGGAGTAGTTAAATAATTCTTCATGTCTTCATCCGGAAAATCAAAGACCGCAGCGCCCAAAATTAAAAAGGCATCTGTCGTTGTGGTCAGAACTGAATGGAATGCAGGGATCGTTGATGAATTATTTACCGGATGCAAAAAAATTCTTGAAGCGAATAAAATTGAATTCCTCGATTTACGTGTGCCGGGAGCATTTGAAATTCCTTTTGCCATAAAATATTACTGGGAAAAAACCGGCAGAAAAAAGCCATCAGCATTTATCGCCCTGGGTTGTGTAATTAAAGGAGATACCCCACATTTTGAATACGTTTGCAGGGCTGTAACTGACGGAATCGCTGCTTTAAACCTGCAGCTTCCCGTCCCCGTAATTTTTGGTATTTTAACAGTTGATAATGTGGATCAGGCCAGGGAAAGAGTGGGCGGATTACATGGTCATAAAGGACAGGAAGCTGCAGACGCGGCAATTAAAATGATTTCTTTTACGAGATCTGTTAATGATTGATTCATATTGAATATTCAGCTTTTCATACCTTGTTTTGTTGATCAGCTTTATCCGGATACCGCGTTCAATATGATCAGGGTGCTGGAAAAAGCTGGTTGTATAGTTCAGTATAATAAAGAACAAACCTGCTGTGGTCAACCTGCCTTCAATGCGGGTTTTCGTGAGGATGCGAAAGAAGTTTGTATAAAATTCCTGAGAGATTTTAACGGCACAGATTATATTGTTTCTCCCAGCGCTTCATGTACTGGTTTTGTAAAAAATTACTACAAGGAACTATTTATAGATTCTTCCTATAACAAAGAGGTAAAAATTGTTGGTAAAAGAATCTATGAATTCTCAGATTTTCTGGTAAATGTTCTGCATCATGAAGAATTTAATGCAAGCCTGCCTGGCAAAGCCACTTATCATGATTCCTGCGCTGCATTAAGAGAATGTAAAATAAAAACCGAGCCCAGAAAATTATTATCAAGGGTAAAGGGCCTTGAACTTATTGAGATGGAAGATGTGGAAACCTGCTGTGGGTTTGGAGGAAGTTTTGCTGTGAAATTCGAATCTATTTCCCTGGCTATGGCTGATCAGAAAGTAAACCATGCCTTAAATACAGGTGCTGAATATATTATATCAACTGATTTATCCTGTCTGATGCACCTGGATGGCTATATCCGGTTCAAAGGCCTTTCTCTTAAAACACTTCATATCGCAGATGTTCTTAGCAGCGGCTGGTAAAAAAGCCACCCACCATGCCACGAAGGCAGGCGGGTGGTGACCTTAAAACAACCTGTCGCAAAAGTTTAGCCGTTGTCCGGCTTTAAAATCAGTATACGCAAATCTTCAGGAAAGGGATGCCTTAAAGAAAGCTTAAAGCCCAAAGCTTAAAGCTAAAGGCAATATGCAAATTGGTTTAGCCACGAATATGTACTTAACAAATTCTCAATTTCACATTTTCGCATCTGTTTTAGGCCTTAGGCTTTAGGCTTTAAGCATATATTTGAAGTTATTAATTGGTTCAATATGTCTCACTGGCTCATAAAATCAGAACCGGAAGTTTACAGCTGGGATCAGCTTGTAAAGGATAAACAGACACGCTGGGATGGAATTCGAAATTATGCTGCCCGGCTTCATTTGAGATCCATGAAAAAGGGAGATGAGATATTCTTTTACCATAGTAATAAAGGAACTGAAATAGTTGGCATTGCAACAGTGATAAAAGAAGCATATCCCGACCCGACGAGCTCTGATCCGGCCTGGTTCGCGATTGATATTAAACCTCAAAAAAAATTAGTAAAGCCTGTAACTCTTGAACAAATCAAAAAAGAAAAAAAACTATCCTCAATGGCGCTGGTCAGGATCAGTCGTTTATCTGTTCAGCCTGTAACGGAAGAGGAATGGAGGATCATTATGAAAATGGGAGGTATGGAACCAGCATTATGAAAATCAAAAGAGTTTTTTTAATCTTCCTGCCTGGTTTTTTTTCAATCGTATTTTCCAGTGCGCAACCTAATCCTTCAATAGCCAGCCTCAATCATTATGTTACCGCTGTAAATGTGCATGCATTTGACTCCACTTACAACGACCTGCATTATCTTATAGGCGATAACCTGCATTATCTATATCCGATTTATCAATTACTGGGCAATGAAAAAAAATTCATTAATATATTTTCAGGTCCTGTTTATTATGATCTCCTGAGTCAGTCAGTTTCCTTTGTGGGAGATTATGAAGCGGTGCTGGAATACCAGGCTATGGCCGACACTACCCACATAACTGAAGTAGAAAACAGGCAGATTGGCAAAAACATGCAGTTGCTTAAAAATATTAAAAATGTCGACGCCAAAAGATTTATAAGTTTTATTGCCCCGAATTATTCTGTTATCATGCTGAATGAGGCTTATAATAAACCACTTCACAGGGCTTTTGCATACTCTCTACTGGATGAATTATATAAAAGAGGATTCAGGTATCTGGCTATGGAAATGTTAAATCCAATGCCTGATCAGGAACTCACCAAACTAACGTATAAAACCGGTCATTTTGCAACAGAACCGGTAGCAGGTGAAATGATACGCTTTGCTCTGGAACTTGGATATAAACTCGTGGCATACCAGGATCCGAAAGCTGATGATCATACACCGACCGAACGGGACTCAATCCAGGCTTTGCATTTGGCCCAGATTTTAAAACAGGACCCTGGAGCAAAAATATTTGTGTACGCCGGATATGGGAATATAGCAGAAAAAAGCACCACACCTGATTTTATACCCATGGGAATGGCGTTCAAAAAAATCACAGGTATTGATCCTTTAACTATTGATCAAACGGATATGTGTGAAGAAAGTAATTTTTCATTTGGAAAGGCTTTCTATAACGCTTACCTGGAAAAATTTCCTATCACTTCGCCTTCCATTCCACTGGAAAATGACGAACCAGTAAATGTAACCGGTACCAGCTTGTACGATCTGACCGTAATACATCCAAAAACTATATATAATTATTCAAGACCTACCTGGCTTGATTTAGGAAACCGGAGACAACCGGTTTATATTAAACCATCTGCTAATAAAGATGTTTTTCTTGTGCAGGCCTTTTACCAGATCGAATCTTTTGGAACCGTACCAGGGAAAGTAGTTCCTGCGGATCAGACTTATTTTATAACGGGTAAAGGTTATTTTACCCTTTACCTTCAACGCGGATTATATATTCTTTTATTTAAGGATTTAGACTATAAGACCATTTATACGCAACACCTCGAGGTTAAATAATTTCTTCATGAAAACGAATTCCTTCCAAAGAAAGTTCTTCGAGTACCGGTTCATAAATCTCGGGAATAATGGGAATATGCAATCCGCGTAATTCCATTTTATTTTCAAGAATCAGTTTTGCCGCAATTCCCAGCGGCAACCCTACAGTTTTTGCCATAGCTGTGCTCAGTGCATTTTCTCCCTTAACCAAAAGGCTGCTTTTAAGAAGATGATTTTGTCCGTTCATTTCATATTCAAATTCATGAAGCATTAGAATCATATCCTTATCCGTTTCTTTCATTCTCCATTTTTTTTCAATAATTGACTGGAGAATTTTTGCTGAAGTCCGTCCGCCTGTTGCTAATATATCATTATCAAAAAGACCGAGCTGATCATAGAAGTATTTATTCGAAGCATCAACATAAGGTAATAACGGTTTGCTCCAGGTTGAAATTGAATTGATGGTTGAAGAAACTGGTAATTCATCGTCAGTTAATCCTGCATTCACAAGATTATTCCAACCCCGGCAGAATTCGGGATGCCGCAGGGTTGTACGAATAAAACTATGGGTTGATTCCAAGCCGTAAACAGCCATATAAGCAAGCGAATCGCGGTTAGGATACCAGGCATATTTGCCAAGTGGCTTGATTTCAACCAGACCTGGATTTTTAAAAATATCCTTATACTCTACTTTTTTGATTGATCCCAACTCCTTAAATACAGCCCCGGAAGATCCTGCTTTCACAACATTGGCAGGATTCCAGCTTATTTTATAGTGCCAGGGATTGTCATCACTCTCCGGAGCTATCAGGCCACCTGTATGTGACCGGAAAACTGAAATCTTTCCACCTTTCCTCTTAATCCGGTGAATAATCTGCATCGCGCTCATATGATCTATTCCGGGATCGAGGCCCATCTCACATAGAAAAAAAAGTCTTTTATCTTCAATACTTTTAGACAGTTTTCTGATTTCGTCATCAACATATGACGCAGTAAGCAGGTTTTTTGAATTCGCTACACAATCGCGTGCAATTAATATATGTAAGGAAGGTGGGAGGAGAGAAATAACCAGGTCAGCTTTTTGTATTAATACATTTCTTTCAGAAGAATTTTCGACATTTGCCTGAACTGGACTTACTACTGGAGATTTTACCAGTTTTTTTTTCAGCGTTGCGGCATCCGCATCGGCAATGGTGAGATTCCATTGTTTCTGCGTACAAACTTTAGAAAGATAATCTATAAGGCAGGTGGCTGATTTTCCTGCTCCAAAAACCACAATGCTTTTCATATTCAATGATAGAACATTTCAGGCGAAAAGCCAGCCTAATGAAACCCTGATTTTTTGAAGAAGTTATTATTATTATTGATTCAACCTGATTTCACCCAGGTTGATTCGCTGGCCTTCCATAACCTGTATGTTTTTTTCTATGGGAAGACCATTTAATTCTTTAATTGCAAAGATCAGCTTCCAGTCACCGGGCTGTAGTTCCATTCCAAAATGCCCATTGTTACTGATAACTTTTACGGAATCGTTTCCACGTACAGCAATTACTGAAGGTGAAGCCACCGCAGGAAAAATTCTTCCCTCTACTGAACCATTATGAAGCATACGTTCTGCATGAATACCAATCACCACTGCTATGATGAGGCAAAGCTCTAAAACTCCTCTCTGCATCTAAATTCTGATTAAAGGGTTTGAATAATAATTATAGAATAAGAACCATAATTTTACCGGCAGTGGATTGCACAGGATGGGATATGCCATACTGAATTTCAACTTTTATGCCAATGACCCGTTATAAATTAATAATGAAATGAAAAGATTGTTAACCCTTTCCTAATGGGAAGTACTGAGATCGGACTTTCGGAAGTTTACTAAGTGAATGTGGGTAGTAATTTTAACACCTCTGGAGCTTTTCGGTGCTTTCATTGTAACTGTTTCTGTTGGTTCCAGGTCATTAAAGGACAGGCTTTCTGTTTTAAATATCTTACCATTACTCTGAATATAATCAATGTCAATTACAACCTCTTCCATCATTACAGGAGAATTATTTGTAACCGTAACAGGAAAGCTTGAAATGCCTCCGAAAACACCTGTAGAATAACGGCCAGTCACCAGATTTACGTAGTTTTCAGGATGTGCTTGTATTATCTGGTATATCATATCAGGCTTGCGGGCCTCGATTTGTTTTCCACTGTCATTTAACTTTAATGATGATTGTACTAATGTTTGATTTAGAATGGTATCCTTTTTAAAGACAACGTTTTTTGAATTCTTTTTCACCGTACTTCCTGCCGGTTTCTTTGAATAAGTTTCAGCCGGTTTAACCTGATCTGAATTAGTAGAACTACCATCAAGGGGTTTCTCGTGGCGGGAATTATTAATATTAATTTCCGAATTAATATTCTTCTTATTATTCAAAATTGACGGATTTTGAACAAATCTGTTTTGCGGATGATTTGCATCTGTTGAGAAAAATTTTCTACGGTCTGAAATAAAAAAGCCGGTTAGCAGACCCGCGCCAAATAAGAGAATTATTGTACTTATCCATAAGAACTTCGCGGAAAAATAGACAGCCGGAGTTGATTTTTTATTGTACTGATCCGAGAAGTCATATGCCGGTTCGTGTTTGAGAGGTGTAGAAGATTCCAGGTCAAATAAAACACGGTCCTGTTGTATTGTTGCCTGTTTTTTTTCGGATGGGAGATTCACATAAACAGATCTTTCCTTAATACCCTTTTGTGTATTGGTTTCCCATATGCTGACATTATTTGGATTTGATTTTTTACTATTTGAAGCACCGACTGCAGCACTTTCAGCATTCTGTTTTTTTATATAAGTATCCGTGAATTGCTCTGGAACAGGAGGGGCGAACGACTTTAGTTCATTGATTTCCCCGGGATATCGCCAGGCTGCACTTTTACCTACTACCCAGAAAAGGTCATACGGTTTTAGGCTCATTCCCTTAATTTCTTCTATGGTGAATGGACCAGATTCCTTGTTATTTCGAAGCAATAAATAGCTGCTCATGGTTTAGGCATATACAGGGCAGGGCGACAAATCCAGACCAGGTCAAAAGTATTAAATCTTTTGTAAAAGGAACGTTATATACCCCTTCTATTGCAGGCTTTTAATAGTAAATCGGAATGAATCTGAATCCTTTCAGCTTGCTCCATTCCAGTGCTGGAGCCGGAACTTTTGAAAACTTAGTCAGGTAAGCAGCAGCATTATAAAATGTTGAATTTGTCGGTATGCTGAAAAGGTTTGCATCTGGAGCAAAATAAAACTTTCTGTATCTCGGAAAGTAAGGAATAGGTTTTCCATCAATCATTGCCGGATTTGATCTTGCTCCGATCATTCCTTCAGCACCATATCCAAAACTCATATTCAGCCAATAAGGAAATCCTGAATTTGAAGGTAAAAAAGAAGCAATATTTACCGAAAGCCAGTAAGTCTGACCATTGTAATCTTTTATCATACGGGAAAGAAAATTATTACCCAGTTCTGCCGGATAATATTGAGCGTAAGGGGAGCCATGAAAAGACCATTTCAACGAAACCCTTTGTTGATTCCAGCCTTTTTGCTGGGCTGCAAAAAGGGCCGCTCCAAAAATATTGGCAAGCATATCACCATGGGAAAACCCCCATTTGGAAGAAAAGCCATCGAAAATTTCAATGATCGACATATATCCGACTGCTGTTAAACCGCCAATCCCAATAGACGCATCATTTTTTACACCGCACCATCGCATCAGATCATATTGAATTGCACCTATATTGTAAGCAGTGGTTGTATGGCCCATTTTATCCATCTGGAGCCATTCACCGTTATCGTTGAAAAAATGAAAGTGACTCCTCGGATGTTTTCTATACCAAAGAAAATATAGCCCCGCAGAAATTACCACTCCGGTAGCTACTTCACTGATCACAACGGTTTTTAACCTGTCAGGCTGGTAAACAGCACTTGGTGGAAGAAAGAGGCCCTGCGCAAAACCATTCATGGAGCTGACCATGAGGCAAAAAACAACCAGGGGTCGCGAATTGAGTTTTCCAGATTTTAAAGCCAAAGAAAAAAAATCAGCCAATCAGCAAAAATTTAATAAGGTCGTGAGGTAAATCTAAGATTTGGTTCATTCAAAAATCAATATCTTAGGTTCAAATTTAAAGTAAGTTTTATGGATGCGGTGATTCTGGCCAAAGTGAATAATTGGTTAACTGGAAATTATGATCAGGAAACAAAAGCCGAGATTATTCGCTTACAAAATGAAAATCCGGATGAATTGATCGATTCTTTCTATCAGAATCTTGAATTCGGAACAGGGGGGCTGCGTGGCATAATGGGTGTCGGAACCAATCGCATTAACAAGTATACTATTGGAATGGCCACCCAGGGCTATTCCAACTACCTGCTGAAGTCTTTTCCAAACATTATCGTGAAAGTAGCCATTGCACATGATAGCCGCAACAACAGCCGCTTTTATGCGGAAACTGTCGCCAAGGTTTTTGCGGCGAATGGTATTAAGGTATTTCTTTTCCAGTCACTCCGACCTACACCGGAACTTAGTTTTACTATCCGCTATTTAGGATGCCAGGGAGGTGTTGTATGTACTGCTTCCCATAATCCAAAAGAATATAACGGCTATAAGGCATACTGGAACGATGGAGGACAGCTTGTTCCTCCCCATGATCACCGTGTTATTGAAGAGGTTGAGAAAATCGGGTCGGTTAACGAAGTGAAATGGACAGGTGGCGAATCTCATATTACAATGGTGGGGAAAGAAATGGATGAGGCTTATATCAGCATGGTAAAAAATCTTTCAGTTTACCCTGAGATCATTGAACGGCAGCATAATCTTTGCATTGTTTATACGCCCATTCACGGTACCGGAATTAAGCTGGTTCCTGAGGTTTTACAAAGATTTGGATTCAGTAATGTTCATGTGGTAGATGATCAGGCTACTCCGGATGGCAATTTTCCTACAGTTGCTTATCCGAATCCGGAAGAAAAAGAAACCATGAGTCTTGGACTCAAAAAATCCAGGGAAATTGACGCAGATATTTTATTAGGAACCGATCCGGATGCAGATCGTGTGGGCATTGGTATCAAAAACGATAAGGGGGAGTGGATACTCATGAATGGAAATCAGACGGCTGTACTTGCCTTTAATTATATGATTGAAGCCAGAAAAGAAAAAGGCATTTCACAACCGAATGATATGGTTATAAAAACCATCGTTACAACAGATATGATTGATGAAATTGCCAGACAATCCCATATTCATTGTTATAATGTGTTAACCGGTTTCAAGTGGATTGCTGAACTGATAAAAGAGAAAGAGAAGACTGAAAATTATGTCATTGGCGGAGAAGAGAGTTATGGTTTGATGATTGGCGATAAACTACGCGATAAAGATGCCGTAAGCGCGGTCGCTATTCTTTGTGAGATGGCCGCTTACGAAAAAAATAAAGGAAAAACATTGTATGATAAACTAGTTGACCTGTATCTGCAGTTTGGTTTTTATAAAGAATCGCTGATCTCCATTACCAAAAAAGGAATGGACGGTCAAAAACAAATTGCAGATATGATGTCTTCTTACCGAAACCAACCGCCTGTAACTATTAATGGATCATCCGTTGTGCATTTACTGGATTATCAGATAAGCAGAGGGAAAAACCTGAAGACGGGAGAAAGCTGGAAAATAATGCTTCCTGTTAGTAATGTCCTGCAATTCATCCTGGAAGACGGGAGCAAGATTTCCGCACGTCCATCAGGAACTGAACCCAAGATAAAATTTTATTTCAGTGTAAATGAAAAATTAAACAGCCGCACTTCTCTGGAAATAGTCAACAATTTGCTGCAGGAACGTATTGATGCGATTATTGCAGATATGAAATTGAAATAAATCCTTCTTTACTTTTTGAAAATGAAAACTTCAATCATGCTGCTGACAGGTTTTCTGTTGGCTTTTTCCGTTAGTGCCCAGATTAAAATGCCCGGTATTTTTGGAGATCATATGGTTATTCAGCGCGGCAGGCCCGTACCGGTTTGGGGATGGTCTTCTCCAAATGAAAAGCTGGTTCTTACATTTAATCAGCAAAAAAAAGAAATCACTGCAGACCGGAATGGTAAATGGCGCGTGAATCTTGATCCTGAACCTGCAGGAGGGCCGTTTGAACTTAAAGTGCAAGACGGAAATAGTTTAATATTCCATGATGTTATGGTGGGAGAGGTCTGGGTTTGTTCGGGACAGTCAAATATGGAATTTGAATTAAAATCTGCCCGGAATGCCGATAATGAAATTATGAATGCCGGTTATCCGGAAATTCGACATATTAAAATTCCCCTGACCCTGAGCAATACCCCGAAAGATGATATCCCGCCAACGCAATGGGAAGTCTGTTCTCCCAAAACGGCTGGTGATTTCACGGCAGTCGGATATTTTTTTGCACGTGAGATTGTAAAACGATTACATGTATCAGTTGGCCTCATAAATACTACGTGGGGGGGAACCATGGTAGAGGCATGGACAAGTCATGGAGCATTGGAAAATAGTCCCGAATTTAAATCCATAATCAATTCTGTACCGGATAAAGATATAGAGTCTGCGATGAAAGAACGGCACAAAAGACTTGCACAGCAGGTGAAACTTTTGCAAAAAAATGTCATTGACACTGTGCCAGAAGCCGATTGGAAAAATCCTGACTATAACAGTCAGGGCTGGCCGAAAATCAGTATTGCACTTAACTGGGAAAACCAGCAATTGGGATTGAGTGACCTGGATGGAATTGTATGGTACAGAAAAGAAGTCTTTCTTGATGATAGTATTGTAAACAAATCCGTTACACTCTCCCTCGGAAAAATTGATGACAATGATGATACTTATGTAAATGGAATTTGGGTGGGTTCTACAAAAAACTGGGCCGAGAACAGAATTTATCGCGTTCCTGCAGGTGTTTTCAAAACAGGAAAAAATATCATTGCCGTGAAAGTGGAAGATACAGGTGGAGGCGGAGGATTCTATGGTGATTCTTCATCCGTTTATCTTAAATCGGAAGACGGATTCATATCCCTCAGCAATAACTGGATTTTTCGGATCGCAAAAATAACCAGTAATGCAATGGGTATCGGGCCAAATGATCATACCAGTCTCCTTTTTAATGCCATGATAAATCCATTGATTCCTTATGGAATTCGTGGCGTATTGTGGTATCAGGGAGAAGCAAATACAGAACGGGCATATCAATACAGGACGGCTTTCCCACTCATGATCAGCGACTGGAGACAACATTGGGGAGAAGGTAATTTTCCGTTCTATTTTGTTCAGCTTGCGAGTTTCAATGCGGGTAATGGAAATAGTCAGCAAGGCAGTACATGGGCTGAATTAAGGGAAGCGCAGGCGCGTACGTTAAGTTTGCCTGCAACTGGAATGTCTGTTACAACTGATATTGGAGAATCAAATGATATACATCCGAAAAATAAACAGGATGTAGGCCTGCGGCTGGCTGCCATTGCAATGAATAATATCTACGAACAAACGGAGGAATATAGCGGACCTGTGTATGAATCAATGAACATTCAGAAAGATAAGATCATATTGAGTTTTACCCATACCGGAAGCGGATTGTTGGTAAAAGATAAATACGGATACCTCAGGGGTTTTGAAATTGCAGGACCGGATCATCATTTCTATTATGCTAAAGCCATTATGCAGAACAATAAAGTAATTGTTTACGCAGATGAAGTATCCCAAGCCGAGTCAGTACATTTTGCATGGGCTGATGATGCTGCTGATGCAAACCTTTACAATAAGGAAGGTTTCCCGGCTGTTCCTTTCCGGACCGATCAATGGAAAGGGGTAACGGACGATAAAAAGTTTGAAATAGGAAAGCCATAACAGTATGGGAGTATGGGAGTATGGGAATATGAGAATATGTTATCACAACTCCATGTAACTACATTTATAAAGCCGGCTTACAGAATCCGTTCGCTTATCAATCCTGATTTCTTGTTTTTCAGTATTAGTTTTTTAGCTCCATAATGCGTCATTTCTTCCTTTATCAGATAGTGATCAGCATCAAATTCAACCAGGTTGCTTGGTTTAGAAAGTCCGGTTTGGCCGCGCCAAATATCTAATTTAACAGGTTCCCATAATTTAGTCTTTGCTGATTTATAAGAAGCATCGAGTACAGCGTTTACTACGTAACCATCATAAAAAGTTTCTTTGGGTGAAATTCCTTTTTCAATTGCGTTGAACATATCGGTAAACATATGATTGTATCCCAGATCGTTTAGTTCATCGCCTACAGGAAATAACCAGCCCGAATTGGATTCAGCTTTTTCCGCAACATAATCCGCACCTTTGCCTGTGGTGAACATTTCAAATCCTGTCCTTAAGAAATTATTAATCCATATGGTTCCTTCTGTGCCCATTACTTCGTCACGTAGATCAAGACCACCACGGAAAGTCCAGCTCACTTCAAACTGACCGATAGCACCATTCTCGTATTTTACCAGACCAATGGCATGGTCTTCAGCTTCAATGGGTTTTACCTGAGTATCTGCCCAGCACATTACTTCAACTGGTTTAATATCCTTTCCAATAAAATTTCTTCCAATCTCCACACAATGGCAACCCAGATCAAGTATACATCCACCTCCCGCCTGTTCAAGGTCCCAGAACCAGTCACTATGCGGACCAGGATGTGTTTCTCTTGATTTGGACCAGAGAATTCTGCCCAGCGCGCCATTTTTTACGCTTTCAAGCGCTTTTAAGAATTTAGGAGTGTAAACAAGATCTTCCAGGTAACCGTTAAAAATGTCCGCTGTTTCTACAGCTTCAAGCATTCGTTTTGCCTCAGAAGCGTTTCTGCCAAGGGGCTTGGTAGTGATAACTGCTTTTTTGTGTTTGCAACATAAAAGAACTGCAGTTTCATGCAGGTTATTCGGAAGAGAAATACAAACCACATCCACATCCGGATGAGCAATAGCTTCTTCCATATCTGTCGTCCAGTGCAGACATCCATAATCGGAAGCAAATTTTTTAGCAGACTCTTCACGTCTTGAATAAATACTTGTGATTCTGTCCCGGGTGCGTTGTCCCTGTATTGATTCTGCATAAAACCGTCCGATAAATCCGGATCCCAGCATAGCAATTCTCATAAGTTCAATTTAATTTTATAAAAATCAGGCGGAAACCTGAGCGTTGATGGCAGATTTTTTTTCTTTAAAAAATAATATAAAGTAAATTAAAACACCCAGGGCGATGTAGGCAGGAACAAACCAGATCTTTGTCCAGTTATGACCCACGGAAGATGCATAATTATCAACTACAAAACCGGAGAACCAGGTTCCTATAAACATACCCACTCCATAAGTTGCAAATGTAAATAATCCCTGCGCTGCATTTTTGATCGTCGCTCCGGCTTTTTTCTCTGTATACATATATCCTGTGACAAAAAAGAAATCATAACAAACACCATGCAAAATGATACCGGCATATAACATCCAAAGATTCGCATCAATATTGCCATAAGCAAAACAAATATATCTTAAAATCCAGGCTACCATACCCATTAGTAGCATATTCTTAACTCCGATACGGTTA
>Ga0207113_1046_pt1 | contig 41937 bp, 36 predicted proteins | sample Alteio_BWMinHeat_69_FD_153559 | JGI IMG/M metagenome (GOLD analysis project Ga0207113, IMG submission 153559) | Enriched cells from forest soil in Barre Woods Harvard Forest LTER site, Petersham, Massachusetts, United States -... | ecosystem: Environmental > Terrestrial > Soil > Temperate forest >... | reverse complement strand
ATTCTGCATGCTATTTAAAAAATGATCGTTTGATTATTGATCAAAGAATTCTTGACTCCCCTTTTCTTAGTGCAAAAACAAAAAACGGGATCCATGTTTGCGGACCTATAGAAAAATTGTGGCTGAGATTTCTTAGTTTGTTTTCTGATAGTTACACCCCTTATATCATACAAGAAAAAGTTAAAAGGACATAACGATGGCAGTAGCTCCTCAAAAATTCAGGGAGGTTGTGTTTCAACTTCTCTATGCTCATGATCTTGGACGTGGTACTGATGATGATATGCTCAATTTAATTGCGCAGGAGCTTGAATTATCAAAAAAAAACGTGAAGGAAGCGCAAGCTCGAGTTCATCTCGTTCTTGCTGAGCTCGATAAAATCGATGCACTGATCGCGAAGACATCGCATTCATATGCGTTCGAACGGATTCAAACTGTCGAACGCAATATCTTACGTCTCGGGGTTTATGAGCTCCTAAATGATCCCCTCGTCCCAAATGCGGTGGCAATCGCAGAGGCTCTGAGGTTGGCGCGTAAGTTTAGTACCAAAGAATCAGCCTTGTTTGTCAATGCAATCTTGGATGCTATCCATAAATCGATGGTGGGAGAAAAACCAGACGAAGCGCTGCTCTCTAAATCGATAGAGGCACTTGTGCAGGTGGAAGAGGTCTCGGAAGAGGCGGCAAAAAATAGTCTTTCAAAGGATCGTGAACAGGAAAAATAACTTTATGTTGCCATTTCGCGAAAATATTTCGCTCCGGGATTTCTGCACTCTAGGCATTGGCGGTCCCGCGCGTTATTTGTGCGAGGTGCGCACCGTAAAAGAAATGCAAGAGGCAATAAAAATTTGTTATCGTCATCACCTGCCATTTATGGTCCTCGGAAAAGGTTCCAACTGTTTATTTGATGACAGGGGAGTCAACGGCGTTGTTTTAGTCAATAAAATTGATTTCTGCGAAGAGTGTTCCCCTGGTGTTTTTCATGTAGGCGCAGGGTACAGCTTTGCCCTTTTGGGAGTCCAAACCGCCCGCCAGGGGTGGAGTGGATTGGAATTTGCTTCAGGGATTCCCGCTAGTGTTGGAGGGGCCGTTTTCATGAATGCAGGGGCGAATGGATCGGAGACATTTCAAAGTGTCGAGTCTATCGATTTTATTTCTATGGATGGGGAATTGAAGACGTTAAAGCGCGATGAAGTGACTTTTTCTTATCGTTTTTCATCACTACAAAAAATCCCAGGAGCCATTGTAGGGGTGACTTTCAAACTAAAACCTTCTCCCGAGGCGCGCCAAAAGCAGATTGAAATTGTCAAAACACGCAGTAAAACCCAGCCATACGGATCGAAATCGGCAGGATGCATTTTTCTTAATCCTTCATGTGGTAGCGCCGGAGCCCTGATAGACAAATGCAACCTCAAAGGAGTTAGCGTGGGCGATGCTGCCGTCTCCAACCTTCACGCTAATTTCCTTATCAACGTAAACCAAGCGACATGTAGGGATATGCTAGAGCTGATCGAGCTTGTTAAAAAACGCGTTAAGGAAATGAGTCAAGTGGAACTCCACATCGAAGTGCGTCAAATTAATTACGAGATAAACACACATGAATGAATTTCGAGCTGACCTCCATTGCCATACGACCTGTTCTGATGGGTCTTATTCCCCAGAAGACCTTGTCAGGCTTGCAAAACAGATTGGCCTTTCGGCTATTTCGATTACCGATCATGATACTGTTGATGCTTACCCAAGAGCGATTCCTCTGTGTGCTGAATTGGGAATCGAACTCCTTTCAGGAATCGAATTCTCCACGGTGTTAAATGGAGCGAGTGTTCATATCCTCGGCTACGGATTTGATCCAAAAAGCAAAGATCTCGCAGCCTTTTGTGCGATGCATGTCAAGCGGCGTCAGGTGCGTAATCAGGCTATCTTAGATTTGTTGACAGCGGGTGGAATGCCGGTAACTGAAGAGGATGTTCTCGACACATTGCCTAAGGGGGAATCAACGGCACAGCGCGTGATTGGCCGTCCGCACATCGCTCAAGCGATGGTTAAAAAAGGATACGCATCATCTGTCCAAGAAGCTTTTCGCAAATTCATTGCTGAGGGGCAGCCCTACTATGTCCAAGGTTCTTCTTTTGGTGTAGAGGAGACTATCGATCTTATTCACCGCATCAATGGAATAGCGGTGATTGCACATCCTCATCTAATTCGAAATACGCGTCTTATCGATGCGTTGCTGAATATGAATTTTGATGGAATTGAATGTTACTACGGGCGCTTTCAACCGAAAGATCATCAGCGATGGTTAAAAATAGCTGATAAAAAAGGGTGGTTAGTCACCGGAGGTTCCGATTTTCATGGCACTGTAAAACCAGATCAGCCTCTTGGTTCTTCATGGGTTGATCAAGAGAAATTCAAAAAACTAATGAGGTGAAAAATGAAGTCTTTAATTAGTCGATTTCTTTTATGCGTCGCTTATGTCTTTTTTTTCCATCAGGCACTGTCCTACGCTGAAAGTAGTTGTTGCGTCCCCAGTTCCTTTTGGGTTTCACCCAGTGGCAACGATGCAAATCCAGGTACAAGGCAAGCGCCATTTTTCACCATAGATAGAGCCCGTCGCGCTGTGTGGGCCCTTCCGTCATTGGCATTTAGAAATCAAGATGTTTATATTTATCTAGAAGATGGACTTTATCGCCTCCAACGTCCTATCGAGCTTACCCAGATGGACTCTGGAAGAGAGTGTCATGATGTGGTTTACTGTGCGGCTCCTGGGGCCCATCCGGTGATTTCCGGAGCCATCCAAGTGACTGATTGGACAGTATACGACGAAGAACGTGGCATCTACCGGGCTTATGCGGGCTATCATTCCTCACGTCAACTTTACGTCAATGGTCGACGTGCCGAACGGGCACAGACGACACCATACCCTGTAGGATTTCTTCCTTCGCCAACAGGAGGGGGGATTGAATTTATTCCTACCGACTTAAATCCGATAGCATGGAGAGATCCTTCGACATGGACGAATCCAGAAAACATTGAAGCTGTAATCTTAACCCAATGGAAAATGATGAGTGTGCCTCTCTGCTCAGTGATCCCTTATGATCCCTTGGTAGCTCCTACAGGACTACTCACCATGCAGGAACCGGCTTGGAACAATTCAAATGTCTATTACTCAAGATTGACCGATGCCCCAGGGATATGGAGCTTTTGGCAAGTGACACGATTTGAAAATGCCTACGAGTTCCTCACTGAACCGGGACAGTGGTATTTGGATAACAAGACAGGGTACATATACTATATGCCCCTTTCAGACGAAGATCTAAGCACAGCCGATGTAGAATTACCGATCCTTGAAGCTCTCGTGGTGGGTAATGGCGTGCCTTGGCAGCCGATTCAAAATATTCGCTTCGAAGGACTCACATTCACTGGTGCCACTTGGCTTGGCCCAAGCAGTCCAAATGGATATGTTGCAGATCAAAGTGGTTTTCTTTTGGTTGGTCCAGGCCATCAACCTAACCTCATCGGTCACGATCCATGTGTCGTGCCTACTCCTGGCAACCTATCATTTACCTATGCCCATTGTATCACATTCTATGGGAATATTTTTGAGCATCTCGGTGCAGTAGGTCTTTATTTTGGCACTGGAAGCCAGTGTAACACAATTGAGAGCAATTTATTTACCGATATTTCTTCCTCTGCGATTATTCTTGGGGGCGTATCTGAAGTCGATTATCACCCCAATTATCCACAGCAAATCACGCAGGATAATCTCATCACCAACAATTTTATCTGTAGTGTTGCTAGGCAGTATATGGACGCTGCAGCTGTCTTTGTCGGTTTTACCCGCAAAACAACAGTCAGCCACAACACTATTGTCGATGTTCCTTGGTCGGGGATCGCCATGGGTTGGGGGTGGGGGTTGCTAGATAAAGGCAGTTTCCCAGGTCTTCCCGGAGCCTATACTGGAGAATGGGGCATAAAGACCACGCTGACACCAAATTATGGGTGCGCTATTCTCAATAACAGAATTTGCGATTTTCTGAATGTTCTATGGGATGGCGGCGCTATTTATACCACGGGACAACAAGGCCCTTCATTATCTACCGGTTTGTTGATTAAAGGGAATGTCGCCTCGGGAAAACGTCCGGATGGCGGTGGAAATACTTTTTATACCGATGGAGGAAGCCGTTACATTCGATTAGAGCAAAATGCTTCTTATGATAATCCCATTGGAGTGACTTACCTTGGACCACCACCACCACCCAATGACCCTCTTCCTTACCCATCAATTCCTAGTGATGGCAATGGGGTTCCATATGGAAGTGACAGCGGTGGGTGCGTCACTTTTGGCGATATCCAATATACCGATAATTATTGGTTAGAAGCTCCTATACCGGAACAAGAGGTAGTGTATAATGCTTTTTATCAAGCTTTCCTCGGTTTTGCTCCCTATTCCGAGTATGGATTTTTTGATATTTGTCCCTATACAAGTGATGGTATTACTTACCACACTAACGGAGTTTCTTATCCTACTAATTTAAGTTATACAAATAACCATTCGATTTCATCGATGGCGGATATCCCGGCAAAGATTTTGCAAAATGCAGGAGTAAGAGATAGACCACACACGATTCCATGGGAACGGTGGGGTCGTCTCCCTCATTAATAAAAAATAACAGGATGGGCAGGATCGGCTTCGCCGACAGGATAGGGAGAAGGGATTGTTGTCCTTAAAGAAAAACGAGAACAGGATATGTAGGATCAGGGAGGATACGAAGGATCGTTGATGCTGGACTCGGGCACAGGTGGAACAGAAAAGTGAAATTTTAAGTTCTTCACTGAATCTAGCAATAACGATCCTTCATATCCTCCCTAATCCTACATATCCTGTTTCGTTTATTTTTGAGATCAAACTACACTTTTAAGAGTACCCGATATTGCCCATCCTGTTATTTTTTTATTGTTTTTCACCTTTCGAATTGCTACGATTCTGATTATGTATGGTATTTTTTTAGACACAGAAACAACGGGATTGGATCCTAGAAAGCATGCGGTGCTCGAGATCGCTTTTAAGGTCGTCGACCTCTCTACCAATGAGTTGGTAGCTTCTTACAGCAGCATTATTAAACTGCCTAAGACTGCATGGAAACAGAGGGACCTCCATAGCACTGAGGTTAATGGATTTACGTGGGAAGAATTGGAGATGGGACAGCCAGCTACCAATGTAGGCAGAGACATTATTGACATTCTATGCCGTCTTAATGTTAAACGGGAAAATGCAGTTTTTATCTGCCAAAACCCCTCGTTTGATCGCAGTTTCTTTAGCCAACTGATCGATGTTTACACTCAGGAAGAGCTGCATTGGCCCTACCACTGGCTCGATCTTGCCTCCATGTTTTGGGCTATTACAGTAGATAAAGCACTTAAAAACGGGGAGAGACCGCCCGAGGTACTGTCATTTTCAAAAAACAATATTGCAAAGACATATTCTCTACCTCCGGAAAAAGATCCCCACAAAGCGATGAATGGAGTTGACCACCTCATTCTTTGTTATCAGAAAGTTCTTGGCTTTTCATAGGTGGGGTGTGATTAAAAGTTGTACACTGACGATTTTTCCTGCGCCCGCTACCGGGGCGCATCTATTATGTTGCCCATCACCCCGCTTTCCGCTCGCTGCGCTCGCTTCAAACGGGGCTAATCACATTCCTCCCTGCCGGGAGGGGGATAAAAACACGGATCTTTACCCCCTCCCGGCAGGGAGGAATGTGATTAGCCCCGTTTGAAGCGAGCGCAGCGAGCGGAAAGCGGGGAAAACATGATAAATAAATGCGCCCCGGCAGTGGGCGCAGGAAAGATCATCAGCGTACAACTTTTAATCACACCCTCATAGGTGATCCACGTTGTATAAATAGTTGAGCCTGTGGTATAGTCTGGTTTTAATATTCCCTTATTTTTTTATTTTAAGGCTTTTAAATATGCCTATGACACAGTTACATGCCGATGAGATTTCGTTGCTACCATTTCAAAAGCAACTTATTGGTTATTCCTGGAGGAGTTGCCAGCGAGATTTGATGGCAGCGCTCTCTGTTTCTCTTCTTACAGTGCCTCAAGCCATGGCATATGCCCTTTTGGCTGGATTGCCTTTATCTACCGGGCTTTTTGCTGCAATTTATTCTTCGTTCATCGCCGCTATGTTCGGGTCTTCACGCCACCTTATTATCGGTCCCAGCAACGCAATTGCCATTTTACTGCATGCCGGTACAGCCGAAATCTTGTTTACTTATTATCGCGATCTCACAGGGATCGCGAGAGATTTAGCCGCAATTCAAATTCTCACGCAGCTTACATTAGTTATTGGGATCGTGCAGATATTAGCCGCAGGAGCTAAACTTGGGCGTCTCACGCAGTTTGTTAGCCATTCGGTAATCGTAGGGTATGTCAGTGGAACGGCCATTGCGGTGATTATCAATCAGTTGTTTCCTTTTTTGGGAATTACAAACACCCCAGGTGATTATTCTCTTTATGTGAAGGCAGTCTATCTTTCGACACATCTCAGCGAGATCCACATCCCCACAGCTATTGTAGGGGCGGGAAGTATTCTTTTATTCATTGGATTAAAGCGATTTGATAAGCGGCTTCCTGCGGCTCTCATTATGCTTTGTGTCTCTTCCTTGATTGTGTATACCCTCAATCAGGATCGCTTGATTCCAGTAGAGACAGAAGAAGTTGCGCAAACTTATTGGGATCACGTACTTCTCGTTGAGGATCGAGGGCATTTTAGCGATTTATGGCCAACTTTTGCCTTTCCCTATTTCGATATAGGAGTGATGAACAACTTGTTGCCGATTGCTTTTGCTATCGCCTTATTGAGCATTTTAGAGACAACATCTGTGGCAAAAACGATAGCGGCTAGTTCCGGGCAGCATTTAGGAACAAATCAAGAGATTTTTAGTTTGGGATTGGGGAATCTTTGTTCTTCATTCATTTGTGCAATGCCAATATCAGGAAGTTCTTCCCGGAGCATTTTTAATTATTCTTTAGGTGCTAAGACTCGCGTATCTGCCTTGTTAACGATTGGGTTCGTTGCCTTCATTCTTTATATGTTTAGTTTTTTGATTATGCATATTCCCATGGCAGCTCTTTCTGGATTACTTCTTGTGACAGCGGTGGGAATTGTTCAACCACGTCAATTTTTTCTCTGCATTAAAGCGACAAATTCAGATGCTTTGGTTTTAGGGATGACTTTCTTATCTTGCATTTTTTTTAGTTTAGACGTTGCTTTTTATATTGGAATAATATTTTCAATCACTCTTTATTTAAAAAAAGCAGCCATTCCCGAACTTGTAGAATATGACATCGATGACTCCGGAGAACTTTCTAAACGCAATCTATCTTTGTTGCATCGGCATAAAACCATTCGGGTGATTAAGGTGGAAGGAGAACTGTTTTTTGGAGCAGCGGATATTTTTCAGACTACCTTGAAAACAATCGCTGAAGACGACACCAGTACTCGCGTCATCATTCTTCAGTTAAGGAATGCTCGAGACTTCGATGCGACAGTTTGCCTTGCTTTGCAGCAACTTTGTGAGTACTTAAAAAAATCGGGACGTCATCTCATTGCTTGTGGAATCTCTCAGCATGTGTGGGATGTGCTAAGTGATTCAGGTCTTGTTGAACTCATTGGCAAACCAAATCTTTTTATCTTTGATGAAAAACACCCTCATTTACACATGTTGAAAGCACTCAACCGAGCACGTGACCTCGTCGCTGCATATCCTTCTGATCCTATTCCCACAAATTTTAGCTCATCCCCGAAACAGTCGGTAGCTTCCAGTATAACCACTATATAGTTATATCAAAAAGTGAAGCTTCGGTATAAAAAACGATTATCATTTGTCTGGTCTCAACCGATTTGTGTTTTAAAATATTCCATATCCTTAACTCCTTGATAGCAAGAGATTAAGGTTTTGTTTAACAATTAATAATTTTATTTTTCTTGTGTTAAAAAAAATATGTATAGACTCAGTTTTAGGGTCTAGGTGTTTTTGATTATGATATTTTTTTGTAGTCATAAAAAATAAACTCATTTTCATTAAAAAAAAAATAAATAAAAAAGGATTTTTATGAATAAGGAAATACTAAAAGGTGACTGGAATATTGTTAAGGGAAAAGTCAAAGAAAAATGGGGTAAACTCACAGATGATGATCTAACAGCGATTAATGGAAAAAAAGAGATCTTATTGGGAACTCTTCAAAAAAAATATGGGTTAGCTAAAGAAAAAGCAGAGCAAGAACTAAACGAATGGGAAAAATCGTGCTGCGATAATAACTTTTGTTCTGAAGAACGTCACCATCATCACGATGAGGAACATCATCATACGGGAAACAAAACAAGATAATAATGAATCTATTGAGCGTAAAATAAATTATTAATTTAATAACTTAAAAACAAGGAAAAAAAATGAACAAATTATTTATATTAGCTGGTTTACTATCTGCTACAACAGTATTTGCAAATCAATATTACGAAAATGGACAAGGCTCTTATCCATCATATAATGGCAATGGGTGCTATCAAGGACAACCCAACAATGGTAATTATTATCAAGACTACAACCAAAACCAAGGTCAACGTCCTTATCAAGGGAACAATAACCAGTATCAAGGCAATAATCAATCTTATCAGCAGCAAAATGATAGATCATATGGTAACAACCAACAAATGGCTCGTAATGACGATTCCGGGTATTCAAGAAATGATAATCAAGGGTCGGTCTCTGATCAAAGAATTGGTAAAGAAGTCAATGATGCACTTGGTGCAGGTTGGTTTTCAAAAGGATTTCAAGATATTAAGTTTGACGTAAATAATGGAGTGGTAAATCTCAGGGGCTCTGTAGATACTCTTGAAAACAAGAAAAAAGTAGAAGCCACCGTAAGAGAAATCAATGGTGTTAAACAAGTAAACAATCAACTCACAATTGCCGGCTCAAATTCAAGCCCGTATTCTGATTCTCAATTGCAAGATTCTGAAAAGAAATACCCTCAAGACACAGCTATCAACTATCAAGATAGACAATTGAATGCTAAAATCCGCAATGAACTGAATGGAGGTTGGTTTTCAAAAGGCAACACTACATTAGTCCTTAAAACAGCCAATGGTGTAGTTGTAATGACAGGAAATGTTGATCGCGTGGAAGATATTCAAAAGCTCACAGATCAAGTTAAAAACATTGAAGGTGTACAAGGTGTTAATGCTCAGCTAACTGTTGTAAAATAAATATTTTTTACATTCTCAATTAGGAGGGGGCAGAAAGCCTCCTCCTTTATACTGAACAAGATTCAAAAATATAAAGCCATTAAGATATCATCAATGTAATGGTTTGAATTGATTTTGATTCTTTTTTTAAGACGTCCTTCCTCTACAAACCCCATTTTCTTGTAGAGAGCGATAGCCCGATGATTAGATGCGCGTACATTGAGCTCTATCTTTTCAATAGTTGCCGATTGCTTGACCCATTTGATCAATGCTTCCATTAAGACTGTGCCAATTCCTTTTTCTTGGTAGCCATTATGTATACCAATTGTCAGCTGGGTAACATGAGATAGTAAATTGAGAGGCATAGGTTCTAAAAATGCATGGCCGATAATTTTTTTTTCACATTCTGCTACGAGATAAATTCCTTTTTCCGATTCCGAAAGCGCTTGAATCGTTTTTATAAAATTTCGTTCAGTGAGTTCGTCCGGTTCTGAACAAAAATAGCCTGGTGTTTGCGCAATTTCTTTGGCTGCGGCAGTGATCGCTTGGGCGTCTTCTATTTTAGCTTTTCTGATAATGATATTCATGTTCTTGACGATCTGTTGGGTGCTATCAAAGCATAGAGATAGGCATCAAAGAAACTATCATAGTGATGGATTGCATCTTTTAAGGTCCCTTCCTTTTTAAAGTCCAAGCTTAAAGCTATTTTCTGACTTTTAATGTTATGAACGGCACATAAAATTTGTATTCGATGAAGCTTTAAAACATTAAATCCATAATCCATAAGAGCCTTTACCGATTTTGTCATAGTACCATTTCCTTGATGGTTCTCATCTAACCAGTATCCCATTGAGGTTGACCCTATGGTAGGGATATGGAGAGTGATATCTTTGTCGACTCTAATTGAAAAATTAGGATCTATTTTGTTAGTCATTATTATGTATATTTTAATTATTTGGTCCCTCTTTGTGTTCTCTGTGCCTCTGTGTTTCAAAAGGTAGAAACACAGAGACACAGAGAACACAAAGAGGGAAGGTGGTTTCAAAACTATTTTTTGTTAGATACTTGTTTGCGTGATGAGCCATTTTTATCATCTCAATTTTGGGTTGTTTTAATCAACTTGTTTTTAGGTGTTATTTAACGCGAGTTTTGGATAACCAGCACTGAGGTCAGGCTTGGTATTCTGGTATTCTGGGGGAAGCATGGGGTCTGGCTTGGTATTCTGATATTTTGGTGTTCGTTGCCTAGTCTATAACGATGGACACCAAAATACCAGAATACCAAGCCTGTGACCCCTATGCCCCCCAGAATATCAGAATACCAAGCCAGACCCCAATGCTGTTGCTTATCCAAAACTCGCGTTATTTAAAATGGACAGTAATGGAGATCATGGACTAAAATTCATCCATTCTGTCCACTATTGTCGATCATCACTTGTTTTTATCAAACTTTCTTTTAGCAAATTTCAATTGCAAATTAATTTGTTTTTTTATATGCTCTCTCTCTAGTCCGAAAGAAAAATATTTACCACCGAAGTAATTATGCAAGATTTTTGTGAATTAAATCCTACCGAACTCGCCGCTCTTTTTAAAGAACACGGGGAAAAAGAATATCATGCAACGCAGGTGATTGAATGGGTCTATGGGAAAGGAATTTTGAATTGGGATGCGATGAGCAACCTAAGTAAGAATTTGAAACAGAAGCTCGCTTCCCTTATTCGTCTGCCTGTGCTTCAACTTGTTCATATTCAAGATTCCAATGATTTAGAAACATATAAGTTTTTGTGGAAATTACCTGATGGAAAACTTGTTGAGTCTGTTCTCATTTGCTCGGGAGATCGCCGTACTGTTTGTGTCTCATCGCAGGTGGGGTGTCCAGCAAAATGTGCCTTCTGTGCCTCTGGAAAAGAAGGTTTTTATCGCAATCTGCGCCCAGCGGAAATTGTGGAGCAGGTAGTGCAGATTAATGCTTGGCTTCTGGCAAAAGGAGAGAGGGTTTCTCATATCGTCTATATGGGGATGGGGGAGCCTCTTAAAAACTATGATCCTGTGCTGAAGTCTATTCGCCTATTATGTGATCCTGCTCTATTGAATCTTTCTGAACGTCGCATCACGGTCTCAACTGTCGGTATCGTAGAGGGAATTAAACGACTGACTCATGAAGATCTTAAAGTCAATTTAGTGCTTTCCTTACATGCTCCTAATCAGAAGATACGTACTAAAATCATCCCTTATGCACGGAAATATCCGCTTGAAGATATCTTGGCTGCCATGGATGAATATACTCGTCGTACTAAACGCGATATTACTTTTGAATACATTTTAATTGCGGGGATCAACGATCATCCCGATCATGCTCATGAACTCGCGCATCTCTTGCATGGAAAACAATGTACTGTTAACCTGATCCCATACAATCCTGTTGCTGGGCTGAGGCTAAAACGTCCGGAGAAAAAAGCTGTCAAGCTTTTCCGTAGCGTTCTTTTTGGCTCCCGCGTTGTCAATACTTGCCGCTACACCAAAGGGGATGATATTGCAGCTGCTTGTGGTCAGTTGGCGATGCAGAAGGCAGAGGAGCTTGCTGAGGTGACAAGTGGAGCCACTTCTCTAACTGTGATTTCGTAATCCTTTTTTAGGATGATATGTCTTTTGATCGCGACTCTATAGATTCTTTTCCTACCAGCCCTGGTGTTTATCTCATGAAAGGCAACGGAGGGGTTGTTCTTTATGTAGGAAAAGGAAAAAACGTACGCCAACGGGTACGCCAATACTTTCTGCCTCATGGCGATGGTCGCTTGATGATTCCTTTTCTCATCGCCCAAGTGGAAACGATCGATACGATTGTAGTCTCTTCGGAAAAGGAAGCTCTTCTTCTTGAAAATACCCTGATTAAAGAACATCAGCCACGCTATAATGCCCTTTTAAAGGACGATAAAACATACATCGGCCTGAAGGTTAATGAGCAACATGAATGGCCGATGGCTTCTTTGGTGCGTTATAAGGGGGCTCCGAAACGAGATGGTACTTATTTTGGTCCCTACACAAGCGCTGAAGCTGCCAGACAGACCCTTGATCTGCTACATCGTCTATTTCCACTTCGTCAATGTTCAGACCAAGAATTGGTTCGTCGAGAGCGTCCTTGCATCCTTTATGATATGAAACGGTGCGTGGCACCTTGCGTTCATAGATGTACTAAAGAAGAGTATGCTGTCTTAGTAAAACAGACGGTGAAGTTTTTAAATGGACAAGATAAAGAGGTGTTGAAAGAGCTTTATAAAGAAATGCATCATGCTGCCAACCTGTTAGAATTTGAGAGAGCTAATGAAATTTTAAGAACGATCCGCTCTATCGAAAAAACGCTTGAGAAACAACATGTAGCGGGCTTATCCGGAACTGGCAATGTAGATGCTTTAGGGGTTTTTAGGAAGGGGGAGGAAGTCGTTCTCAGCCAGTTAGTTTTTCGCGGTGGAAAACTGGTGGGATCACTCTACTATGAATTCACAAAGGTTGTAGAAGAGGATGTAGAGTTAATAGGTAGATTTATTCTTCATCACTACGCCGCACATGAATTGCCAAATGAGATCTTATTGCCGCTACTCCCAGAGGACAGCGATGCTCTTGCTCAGGTCTTATCGACAAATAGACATTCGGTTCATATTTTAGCTCCGCAAAGAGGTCAAAAAAAAGCAATTGTCGATATGGCCTTTAACAATGCCGAAGCTTCATTTAAAAGAGCGAAAGATGAACATGCGATTAGAGAAAAAACACTTTTGGAGATGCAAGAACGATTTCGTCTTCGCAATTATCCAAGAAGAATCGAATGTTTCGATAATTCTAACAGCGCAGGAACTTTGGTTGTTTCCTCCCTCGTGGCATTCTTAGATGGAGTAAAAGATTCTAAGAGATACCGTAAATACAAAATCAAAAACCAAACAGGATCTGATGATTATGCTGCCATGCATGAGGTGTTAGAAAGGCGTTATCGACGAGCAAAAGAGGAGAGTGATCTTCCCGATTTACTTATTGTCGATGGAGGAAAAGGACATCTCAACATCGCCCTTAAGGTGTTAGCAGATTTGGAGATTATTTCTATTGATGTGATTGGAGTTGCTAAAGAAGAGGGGAGACATGATCGTGGTGTGACGGTAGAGCAGATATTTCTTCCGAATGTCAAAGACCCTATTTTATTGAAAGCAAATTCTCCAGTTTTGTTTTTACTGCAACAGATCCGCGATGAAGCACATCGCACAGCAATTTCTTTTCACCGTCAGTTGCATGTAAAAAAGAATATCACAAGTTCATTAAGAACAATTAAGGGGATTGGACCTGTGAAACAAAAGGCACTTCTCTCTCATTTTGGTAGCGTTAAGAAACTTCTTGCTGCCACCGAGGAAGAAATTCGCAAGTTTCCAGGTCTTTCAGAAGCAAACATTCAGGCTCTTCTTAAATTCATTCAAAAGGATTGAAATAATAGACTTCTTTATAGAATCTTAATACTTATTTGCTACAATGGCCGGAAAGCAAGGGGATTCGCTCGCTGTATGCAGCTTACCTCAGGTTTATGAGCAGTTGTTTACAATGTGGCGCATAAACTTTTGAAATTATTTGAGATAAATATTTAAAAACTAAGTAAGGGGGATTTAAAATGGCTAGTATTCATACTCACACAAACATCATTCGTGATGCTAAGACTTTGATAACTGATATTTCAAAATCTACAGACTCGATTGAAAGATCCCTGCCTCGAACAAAGGATAGAATTGGTGTGCTAGAATCAGCAGCAGCAGCAACAATAGCAGGAGCAACAACAGCAGCAGCAGCAGAGGGAAGTTTTGTAGCCCCCTCCATGATTTATTTAGCAGTAGGAGAGGTGTTTGCTCTCTCCTACATCTGTTTAGCTGATTTATGGAGAGATCGAGACAAATTGCGAGAGATTAACACAAAGTTAATTGAGCTCGATAATGCCAAACTAGATAAAGCTCGTCCCGATTACGACAAAGCGGTGCTTGCACGTGATTTCCAAAAAAAAGTATATATAAAAATTGGCGATTACACTCTAACAGCACAAACGATTAAAAAAGTAACAAGTTGTGGTGCTTTTTTATTTTGGTTAGGAACATTTATTGCTTTAAGTCGTTCTCAATATCCAAGAGTTGAAAGTCCTAATTTGGATTTGGCAATAGAACTTGCTATCAAAGCTGGACTACTTATTGCTCTTCCAAACGCACTTTGTGGGCTCTATCATTGGATGATTGAGGGAGCTAAACTTAATCGTTCTAACCAAGAATTAGCTCAACAAACTTCGAAAGAGTTGACGGTTTAATCAGAACGATTGATCGCTTCAACGAATTTCGTTCAGCTATAATTAAATGGACATAAAGGAAAAAAGCAGAGAAGCTGCTTTTGGGCCTGATTCAAATGAGGGTTACACTTTTTCTATCTCTGTGTTCCTCTGTGCCTCTGTGTTTCAAAAAAAGGTGAAACACAGAGGCACAGAGGAACACAGAGAGGGAACGGAGAAAACTGTTACCTGTTTTGGATTATTTTTGAACCATGCCTGCTTTTGTCGTTTGTCCTTATAAATCGACGTTGCAAATCAATAACATTGCATTCAGGATCATTTAGAATAGAACCGTCAATGCAATTATCGATGTGGAAATTGCCACTGCGAGTCCTTCTGAGGGCGCTTAAGTGTGCTCCACAACCTAAAAGACACCCTAAATCGTGGGCGATGCTGCGAATATACGTTCCTTTGCTGCATGAAATGCGCAGTTGGATGTAAGGATATTCGTATTTTAGAAGTTCTGTCTGTAGAGTTACGGGTACGGCTGTTCTTTCGATAGTGATGCCTTTGCGAGCGAGCTCATAAAGCTTTTTACCGTTTTTCTTTTTTGCAGAAAACATTGGGGGAGTTTGAAGCACTTCTCCCTGAAAAGACTCAAGAGCAACTTTTAAAGCCTCTAAAGAAGGAATGAAATCACTTTGAGCCGTTACTTGACCATCGCAGTCGTAAGAATCTGTTTCGATTCCAAGTAGGGCCGTTGCGATATATTCTTTATCCGTAGTCAATAACTGATCAGACATCCGGGTGTATTTTTTTCCGATCAGCAGTACCATAACCCCTGTGGCGAAGGGGTCGAGGGTGCCAGCATGACCAATTTTTTGTATGTTAAGAAGGCGACGCAAAGAAGAGATAAGACTGAATGATGTCTTATTTTTAGGCTTATCGACGAGCAAGATGCCGCCAACGTCTTCAGACATCAGCTGGTCCTGTTCGTGTGTTTTTCTCTGTGGCGATTTCGCTTAAAAGCTTTTCGATGCGCATGTGTTTGTCAACGCTATCGTCTAATTTAAATGTCAATGCTGGGAAATAGCGCATCACCACTTTTTTCGAAGATTGTACTGCGATAAAGCCAGCGGCACTTTGGAGAGCTGCAAGCGTTTCATTTTTTTCTTCTTCTGTTCCAATAACGCTCACGTAGACTTTAGCGTAATGTAAGTCCTTTGTGATATCAACACGAGTGACAGTGATTAAGGAGTGCACGTTGGGATTGCGCACTTCTCTTCGGATGATTTCTGAAATCACTTCTTTTAATAGTGAATCGAGGCGGTCTTTACGTGGTACTGTCATAATTCTTGCGTGATGTAAGTGATTTCATATGCTTCAAGGATATCTCCTTCAAGGGCTCCGTTAAAGCCATTTAATACAATTCCACACTCCAGCCCTTTTGCCACTTCTTTGACGTCTTCTTTAACGCGTTTCAGTGAGCTGATGCCTCCATTCCAGACGACTTCTTTATCTCGTTTTACTCGTATTGAATTGCTGCGGTGGATAGCTCCTTCTGTTACAATACAACCCACGATATTGCCATGCTGTGAGGATTTGAATATAGCTCTGACCTCAGCTTTTCCTTTTTCCGTTTCCTGAGCAATTTTATCCAAGAGTCCACAAAGGAGCTCTTTGACATCGTCGACGGCATGATAGATGATATTATGCAAGCGCACTTGGACCCCTAACTCTTTTAATAGAGCGTCGGCATGGCTTTCAATTTGCGTATGGAAGCCCACGATAACTGCCTTAGATGTCGCAGCAAGCTGTACATCAGATTCGGAGATCTCACCTACTCCAGAAAAGATAATGTTGATTTCGGCTTTCGTTGAAACAATTTTCATTAAAGCTGTTCTTAATGCCTCTAAAGAGCCCTGCACGTCGGCCCTTAGAACCAAATTGAGAATCTTTTTATTTGTCGCAGCAGCTTGCAGCATGAGGTTATCCATCGACAACTTCTTAGTTTGCAATAGATTGGTTTGACGTGCCCCAAGCATACGAGCTTCTGCAATTGCACGCGCTTCTTTTTCGTTTTTGACGACAATGAATTCCTCACCAGCTTCTGGAAGTCCCGACAGACCTGTAATAGCTACAGGCGTTGATGGCCCTGCTGTTTCAATCTCTTTGTTGAACTCATCGCGCATTGTTTTGACGCGTCCCCAAAGTTGACCAAAAACCAAAGCATCACCGCAGTGAAGTGTTCCATTTTGAACTAGAACAGTAGCTACAGATCCCATTCCTTTATGCATTTCTGATTCTAATACTGTCCCGCGGGCTCGCATAGCAGGGGAGGAGCGAAGCTCTAAGATCTCAGCTTGAAGGGCAAGCATTTCTAATAGTTGTTGAATCCCTTCACCTGTCACTGCGGAGCAATTAATCGTGATTGTCTGTCCTCCCCACGCCTCAGGAAGCAATTCATGTTCAGATAGTTGACGATAGACATTCTCAGTATTGAAATTGGGTTTATCGCACTTGTTAATTGCGACAACGATAGTGACGTTGGCTGTTTTTGCGTGTTCAATAGCTTCTATGGTTTGCTGTCGAATTCCTTCATCTCCAGCTACAACTAATACAACAATATCAGTGACATCAGCTCCTCTTGCTCTCATCGCAGAGAAGGCTTCGTGACCTGGAGTGTCGAGAATAGCAATATCTCCAACCGCTGTGGAGCAACGGAATGCTCCAATATGCTGGGTGATAGCTCCGGCTTCTCCTGACGCACGATTGCTTTTTCGAATGGCATCGATAAGGCTTGTCTTTCCGTGGTCGACGTGCCCCATGAATGCGACTACAGGGGGTCTGATGACCAAAGTGGCAGGGTCTTCGGCAGCGATTTCTTCTTTAATTGTTTTATCCGTGATTCGGACTCTTTCCTCTTCTGAAGTGTCGATTTGAATATCGCAGCCAAATTCATGTCCAAGCAGCTGAATTGTTGTGGCATCTTCAAGGATGTCATTTAGAGTCACGATAACACCTTGAGCAAATAATTTTGCAATAAGCTGAGAGGATTTGAGTTTCATTTCCGCAGCCAAATCTTTGAGGGCAACAGGAATGCGCAGTTTTAGGTTGGTAGGACGAATCGTGACATCTTCTACTTGCTGGCGGCTTTGTTTGACGCGTCTTTTGCGGTGACGTCCATCTTCATCATTATCGCGCAATCCCTGTTTATCGCGAGCGTCGAATCGAACCTGCTCTGTCCGTTTGATTGATGGTTTGATATCGCGAAATTCTTTGAGTTTTCCTAATTTGCCTGGCCCTTTTTTGTCTTCACTAGTCGAAACTAAAGGGTCGGCATCTCGCGATTTGGGCTTTGGTCTTGACTGGTCTTCTGTATTTTCTGTGTATTTGCTCGAGGTCGATGAGCTTACAGCCTGTGGCTGATTCTTTTTTGGGGGAGGTGGTAATAGGTCGTTAACGTGTCTTCCAGTAGGTCCTAATTTATGGGCTGGAGGTGCAAATTCTCGGACTGCAGAGCGCTGCGGGAGCTGGAGTTTCACCGCTTCTTTTTTAGGAAGTTCTCTTTGGGGACGATTTGCCGGAGTAGGCAGTGGTGGTGCCGGTTTTCGTTGTTCTTGTATTGGCGGTTGTGCGGTTATAGTTTCTTTTGGTGGTGTTTGAGAAGCAGCTGGAACGACTTCCTCTGCCGCTTGTGGCTCCACCAAGATGTTTTTATTAGGTGTTGTTTGTTGCCTTTGTTGAGCTTCTATTTCTTCGGCAAAAATTTCCTTTCGTAATTCTTCTGAGGTTTTTTTTCTACCAGATGGGGAAGGAATTTGACTTTCTTCTTTTGCTTCTTCATCTTTAATGCCGGAGTCTTCCTTAGCAGTTTCTTCTTCTTGAATTCTATGAGGCTTTTCTTCTATCGTGCGTGGAGTTTCTTCTTTGGAAGAAGGTTCTGCAAAGGCTGAACGAGAGCGTGCTTTAACACGAACAGTTTCCTCTTTAGGCTCTTGATTAGTTGGTTCAACAACAGGTGTCTCAATTTTTGATGTTTTTGCCTTTACTGGTTTGGTAGCACCCGATTTTGCCGTCGATTTCGTTGCAGTTTTTTTTACAGCGGGCTCCTTAGGTGGGGCTTCCTCGGCTTGCGTTGCCTTTTGGCTGGCAAGCTTATCTTTTAAACCACTAAGATTAACAGCATTGGCTATCTGGGCATTTTTAATATTTAATTTGAGATTTTTAGCCAAGTGATTATGTCCTCTGTTTTCTAATTTGTTCAAGGATCCGATCTGCTAACTCAGCACTAATTCCAGGAATTTTAGTCAGTTGCTCACGGGAGATTAGGAGCAACGAACGCACTGTATTAAAACCCTCTGCAACCAATTGATCCAATATTAAGCTATTGATTCCTTCGATAGTAGTGATTGGTTGATCAAGTTCTGGATTATCAGAAGCTGCAAGTTCAGAACGTTCAATTTCCAAAGCTTTACTATAGTCGCTAAGGCGTTGGACTTCAATTTCATAGCCGATCAACTGACTATTTAGACGGGCATTCATCCCTTTTTTGCCGATGACAGCGGCAAAGTCGTCATCTTCAACAACTATTGAGATTGTATTTTCATCTTCATTGATATTTATTTTACGGATTTCGATAGGAGCAAGAGCGTTTTGCAGTAACTCTATAGAATCTTCTGTATAGGGAATAATATCGATCTTTTCGTTTTGTAGTTCTCTGACAACATTTTTAATGCGATTGCCACGCATCCCCACACAAGCACCTACAGGGTCGACTTTTGAGTCCGTTGAACGAACTGTAAGCTTTGTTCTATAGCCAGCTTCGCGGACAATGCTTTCAATTGTAACTGTTCCATCATTGATTTCAGGAACTTCTTGAATCATCAATTGCTTTACAAACTCAGGATGGCTACGAGATAGAATAACTTCTGCTCCGCCGTTTTCAGTATCTGCAACATCAAGAAGGAGGGCTAGAACTTTATCGCCAATCTGGTACCTTTCTGTTTTAGGGTAGTTTCTCATCGGCATAATTGCTTCTATCTTGCCAAGATCGATTATAAGGTTAGCCCCACGAACAAAGCGCTTGACGGTACCTGAAACCAGATCATTTATTCTATGTCTATATTCTTCATAAATGACATCCCTTTCGGCTCCGCGTAATTTTTGTGCAATAATATGACGAGCCTTTTGGGCGGCAATTCGTCCAAAATCTTTGGGTGTTACTGTGATATCAATAAACTGCCCGAGTTCGCACTCAGGGTCGATTTCTCTTGCATCTTCTAGAAGGATTTCTTGGGCACTGACTTCGACTTCATCGACGATTTCTTTTTCACAAACAACTTCAATATCCCCGGTTTTGGGATTGATTTTGACGGTGACATTAGAAGCTCCTGTAATGCTTTTGCGAGCAGCTGCGCACAGGGATTCTTCGATTGCTTCGATGACGACTTGGCGTTTGATCCCTTTTTCGCGCTCTAGATATTCAAAGATAGCAATAAGATCTTTGTTCATGATAATCAGTCTCCGGCATGCATTTTTTTTCAAGTTGCTACTCGATTGATCATTTAGGGTAAGGCGCCGGCCTCTCTATAGATCATTGATGGAGTAACAAGTAAAAGTTTTAGTTCAAAAAATTGAAGATAAGGGACTGAAATGCTTCAGCCCCTTATTCTTTGGTAACTTGCGTTTATTCAGCATTCTCTTCGTTAGAATGCTCTTCCTTGTCTTTCGATTCTTTCTTCTTACGTTTTGTTGTAACGACAATATCATCGTGGTTGCACTGATTTTTATCGATCAAATAATCTTTAATAGAAAGAGCGATCTTTTTATGCTCTGGGTCAAGTTTAATGACTTTAGCTGTAACCTCATCTCCTTTTGAAACAATATCTTCGACTTTGCCAAACGCTTCGTCTGAGAGTTCTGTTACATGGATGAGTCCTTCAATCCCATTGTCAAGTTCAACAAAAGCCCCAAAGGCTGTAATCTTGCTGACTTTTCCCTTTACCAATGAACCTACGAGCATTGTTTTTTCAATTGATTCCCAAGGATTTTGTGTGAGTTGTTTCACGCCAAGAGTAATTTTTTTACTCTCCTTGTCAACAGAAAGAACGACTGTATCAACGATGTCTCCCTTCTTAAGAACTTCTGAAGGGTGTGAGATCTTCTTAATCCAGCTAAGATCGGAAATATGAATTAAACCCTCGATACCCGGTTCGATTTCAACAAAAGCTCCGTAGTTAGTTAAACTGCGGATTTCAGCTTTTACGTTGCTGCCGATTGGATATTTTTTCTCAACATCATCCCAAGGGTTGTGTTCAGCCTGTTTCAGCCCGAGAGAAATTTTACCCTCTTCTTTTTGTATTGATAAGACGATGGCTTCGACTTCATCTCCTTTTTTCACGACTTCGTTTGGATCAGTGATATTTTTGATCCAAGACATTTCAGATACGTGAATAAGCCCTTCGATGCCAGCTTCAAGTTCGATGAAAGCACCATAGGGGAGTAGATTGACGATTTTACCCTTGACACGAGTTCCTGGCGGGTATTTCTGTTCAATAAGATCCCAAGGGTTCATCTCTTTCTGTTTAAGACCTAATGCAACGCGTCCCTTTGATTTATCAACATTCAAGATAATAACTTCAAGTTTATCTCCTAGATGAACCATCTCTGATGGGTGACGGATCCGTTTCCAAGTCATGTCTGTGATATGAAGCAGTCCATCGATTCCATCGAGGTCTAAGAACACACCAAAGTCTGTGATGTTTTTAACGATACCTTCACGAACATCACCCTCTTGGATATTCTCTAGAAGCTCTGTCTTTTTCGACATTCTTTCCGCTTCGAGAAGCTCACGGCGAGAGACGACGACGTTTTTGCGTTCGATGTTGATCTTAAGAATTTTAAATTCGTACGTCTTATCAATATAATCGTCGAGATTTTTAATGCGCTTGTTGTCGATTTGTGAGCCGGGTAGGAATGCTTCCATTCCGATATCAACCATCAAACCGCCTTTAACTTTACGCAATACACGTCCTTTAACGATCGAGCCTTCTTCGCAATGCTCGATGATGTATTCCCATTGGCGTAGACGTTCTGCTTTTTCACGTGAAAGTACGATTTGACCTTGATCATCCTCAGGTTGATCTAGGAACACTTCTACTTCGCAATCAAGAGTAAGTTCAGAAGGATCGGAAAACTCTTGAATAGGCACTAGCCCTTCAGACTTTAATCCTACATCGACCACAACGTGATCTTTAGTAAATTCTACAATACGTCCTTTTAAGATAGAACCCACGGTAAAGGAGCCGCTTTCTTTTGGAACTTTACTTCCTTTGCTTTCTAAAAGGTTTTTAAAGGCTTCAGCATCTTTTTCCTGAAAGGAGACATCATCCACGATGTTGTCGTCTTTCCAGGTGGTTTGGTGTTTGTTTGACATTTAAAGGTTTCTCCTAATTTACATACTAGTGCGGTCATCTTAACAGAGGATGAATAAATAAAGCAATAGCAGATTACAGATTTTGTCTTAATTCGCCATTCTCAATGCGGTAATTTGTGGAACACAGACTTGCGAGTTCGGGATCATGGGTGACAATAATCAAAGTTTTATTGCTATTTTTAGCAAAAGCAAGAAGCAAATCGTGAATCTGGTGTGAAGTTTGTCGATCTAGATTGCCAGATGGTTCATCTGCAAAAATAATATCTGGATCATTGCATAGCGCTCGGGCTATTGCTACCCTTTGTTTTTCTCCCCCGGAGAGCAATTTGGTATTAAAATGCTTCCTGTCACTCAATCCTACCTGATCAAGCAAGTCACATCCCCGGATATAAGCGGCCGATCCCGGTGCACTTCGTTGCCGCCCAATTCGGGCAGGCATCAAAACATTATCGAGAGCTGTGTAGTCTTCAAGAAGATGAAACGATTGAAAAATAAAGGCGAGTTTCTTATTGCGGAGTTTGCTTTTATTAAAGCATGAGACGAGTTCTCCTCCAATTTCTAGCTCTCCTGAACAAGGAGACTCCAATGTCCCTAAAATCTGCAGGAGAGTGCTTTTTCCTCCTCCAGAACGCCCTGTAATCGCTACTGTTTCTCCCTGATGGACTACAAGATCAATTTCTTTGAGAATTTCTACGTGTACTGGGTTGTAGAACGATTTCTTTATTTTTTTTGCTCGTAAAATGATGTTCATCGATTACTCCGCTCTTAGTATAGCTGAAGGACGAAGCATGCTAGCTTTTAAGGCTGGAACAATGCCGGCTAACAGGGAAATTCCTGCTGTCACCGAAACGACAAGTACAATGGCAGTGATGCTTAATTCATCGGGAAGGACTGTTCCATAAAAAACAGGATTGAAGAGATCGTGTCCTTGTAAACGACCGATAAAAGCAGTCAGTTCATTGATGTAGCGTAGCGTTAGGATTGCAGTTCCAGCACCAAGAAGGCTTCCAGCAGTCCCCATGACGATACCGCAGAATCCAAAAATAGCGGCGATATTGAGAGAGGTGGCTCCCATTGAACGGAGGATGCCAATTTCCAGTTTCTTGTCATTAACGAGAATGATTAACATTGAAATGATATTAGAGCAAGCAACGATGATAATGATCAACGAAATGATGGAGAAAAGATTCTTTTCACTATCCAGCTGCTGAATGAGATCTTTGCTAAATGGGTACTCTTGATAAGTCTCCACATTCCAGTATTGAGAAATACCCGCATGTTCAAATCCAGCTAATAACGCAGCTTTGACCTTAGCAGTATCGTTGAGATTGTCGAAGCGAATGTTAATCCCATTTCCTTGTAGGATTTCTTCTTGTGGTTGACCACTACGTATAGAGGTGGTGAGAGATTTGTTAGCGAGGATGTATTTACCGCCGATCGACATGATGCCTGGGTCGTAAAAACCAACGACAACAACGGGAATATACTGCTCCTGAATTGTGCTAGGAGTAGGAGAATAATAAGATAGAAATCCTCTATCCCCAATCAAAGCCCCCCCGTCTCTGAACACGCGTGGAAGAAGAATTGGCTCGCCGAAAGCAGTGTTGGGTAGTGTGATTCCATCTCCAGATTCATCAGGAAGAGCTAGGAATGTTTTGCCTGCTTCATTTTGACTAACAGCTTCAGCGATCTCGAGCTTTCCTAAATTGATTTCTCCTTTAAGTCGGCTGTTCTGAATGGGTAAGTCGACATAAAATCTAATTTGTGCAATCTTTTGCATCGTCTCAAGCGACCGTGTAATCAGCGACGCGGGGATTGGAGTTCCTTCCTGTAGTGTAATAGAAACCCAAGGAGATAACGACTGAAATTCTTTTTCGGGTAACTTAACAGAAATTCCCGTCTCATCAATTTGTATTTCTGCAGGAACAGCGGCACTTCCTTTGAGGTTGAGTTGTTCAATTAAAGAGGGGAGTTTTGTGATCGCTACGGGAATGATAAGATGGGTCACACTATCTTCATTTAGTATCGCTGCTGCACGGAAATTAGCCGTTTTAGGGAGCAGTGATGGTGGGATGGACCAATCGTTGGAGGAGGGGTTTAAAGCTTTAATTTCTACTGAGGAAAAAAAATCTTTTACTCCTTCTTGTAGTAAGGGTAAATTTACTTTTTGAAAGGTGTCTGGGGTCGTTTGTTGAGCATCGTCATTGGCAACTTCTTGCATGTGCAAGAGATTATGAAAATCAGCTGCTGTTGGTGTCAGTAGCATCGTAGAGAGGTTAGGAGTCTCTGTATCAAAAGAACCTATATAGGTTGCATGGTCGAGAAATTGCTGCGATTGTTTTCCAATTTCTAATAGATGGCGAAGAAAGCGTAGGCGTAAGTGGGCCATCGTCGTTTCGAAGTCGCTTACTTTAAGTCCATTTACCTGAGAAATATTTGAAGCTATCTGGACGACTTCTTTTACTAAATCCCTTGGGTTTCCCTGGGAATCTAGATCTGGTTTTGGCCATTTGGCAGGCAATTCCTCATCGATACGAGGATCATAGGGATTCGCCGACTCGGCTTGTAATTTTTCTCCAACACTCTTTGTCGTATAATCAGAGCCAGCGCTAACACTGTCAATGAGGTAATAGTAAGAATCGTAATATTTCTCTGTTGGAGTTACACGGATTGGAGCAGTGAGGGTAACGATCTTGTTAACCCAGTTATTTTCAAGTCCATCTTTGACAGAGAAGAAGACGATAATTAACCAGACAACTAGGGCGATGACGAGAATTGAGACAAGGCTGATAATAGAGACCGAAAGCTGCCGCCAGCGAGGAATAAGATATTTGCAAGCGACGGACAGCTCAAACATAAGAGTTCACTACTTTGTTTCTTTAAATTCCACGTGTTTGCGAAGTGTTGGATCGTATTTAGTGCGTGACAAACGATCGGGTGTGTTTGTTTTATTTTTTTCTGTATAGTAGTGAAAAGCACTTTCAGAACTTTTCATCTTAATTTTTTCTCGTTTTTTTGCCATGAGACATCTCCAAAATATATAGTTTATAAAGGCAGTATTTGTCGGCCATTATAGAGAAAATGGATTAACGTGTCAGCAAAAAAAAACGCGTCCTTGAAAAATGGATAAGCAACATGGATAAGCAACAATGACGAGGTGCGATTAAAAGTGTAGGTCGACACAATATGCAATCGCAACACTATGCATGAGTGAGGGAAACGCAAAGACGCAAAGACACAAAGGGGGGGAAGAAGAATTTGTACACCAGGGATGAACGAGGACAGGATAGGCAGGATCAGGGAGGATATGTAGGATCGTTATTGCTAGATTTAGTCATAAGTAGATTAAAATATATTAAGATAGAGAAGTGATTACTTCGCAGTCTCAGTAATTAATTCACTCTTCTCAATGAGGCCTCAAAGCCTCATTGAGAATTGTTTTTTTTAAGATCTGAGCTTGCGAAGAGCTTAAAAACTCAATTTTCCATTCTACTTATGATTAAATCTAGCAATAACGATCCTACATATCCTCCCTGATCCTGCCTATCCTGTCCTCGTTCATCCCTGGTGTACAAATTCTTCTTCCCCACCTTTGCGCCTTTGCGTTTCCCTCGCTCATGCATAGTGTTGCGATTGCATGTTGTGTCGACCTACACTTTTAGTTGCACCCTTGTTTATTTTACATGTTCATTTACATTGCAAACATATAATCGAATAGATAAGATAGTCGTTGATTCTAAATAAAAAATTAAAATCATTTTAAATTATGCTCATAGCTTTAAATTCCACACCTGCAATTGAATTAGAGCAAATGCCTCGTGTCGCCTCATTCACAGAGGCTGCTTTACTTAATCGAGTTGTTCTCGACTGGCTATCTCCGCCAAATTGCGAAAAGGTTAAAATTAGACAAGAAACAGACTCTATTGTTTCTGCTTTGGCACATCCGCGAATCTTAGAAGGAAAGGTCGATAATAGTTATTTGCATTGGGGCACAAAGGTCATTAGGTATTTTGCTAGATTTGTTTATACTTCGCTTGTGACTACAATTGTCTCCCCTTTGGGTGTTTTGTGGTACGGAGCATGCATCACAAGGCATTTAAGTTGTTTTGTATTTGCAGCGTTCACAAAGAACAGCTCCTTAGCTGATAGCTCTTGGGAGAAGTGTAACCGATATGCAGAGGCTTTTTTCTCTGATTTTAAAAGTTTTGCATTAGGGGGGTTGTTGCCCTGCATAACCGTGATTTCCCTTTTAAAGGGCTTCCCTCCAGGCGGGCCTATCTGGGATACAACGGAGTTAAATGGGATTAGATTAGTGCTCGAAGTGCTTGGTATCATTTCCCATCTTACCTCTTTTTTTACTTATACGATATATTATCAGTTTTATCTGATAGCAAATAACCACGCTCAGCCGTTTGCAGAGATGATCATGCCTAAAAATCTTCAGGTGGAAATGTCTTTAGCTTTGGAATTGAGAAATCAACTAGGTTTAGTTGATGAAAACGGAGGTCTTTTGCATTTTTCCAAGATGGAGAAGCTTAGCTGGGAGGCGCTTGAAAGAAATGTCGTTTTCAAACAACTCAAAAGATGTTGCTACCATGCAGAGATTTCTCTTGTTGAAGTGGTGCGACAGGCAAATGCTTGGCTTCAAAAGAAGGGAAAAGAGGAACTTACTTGTCAATACCCCTTTAATGGTAATGATATTGCTCAATTGATTAAAGAAGTGGTCGGTGAGGATGACCAAGGTGATCTTTATGCCGACGAACTGATACAAAAACTAGAATATTTACAACAAAAAATTATGACTCTTCGTGGTCTTCATCAAAAAGCAGCTTATATTGCTGGCTGGGTCTTGCCGGAAGATATCAATTATGTTACCTCGATTTCGATGATTTACGAGAAGGTTTTTACAGGGGAAATTTCGGAACAAGATGCTAAAAAAATCATGGACTACGATCCGTTGACAGCCTTTTACAATCAGATAAATTTAAAGGCGATAAATCCAGAGCAGACGTCGTGTCGGAGCGATCGAATTTACGACCGTTTAAAATATGAACTTCAAGTGAATAAATGGAAGTTGGCTCAAAGAGAACAGGCTAAAGATCAATTTGAACTCATTGGATTGACTTTTGAATGTACGTTCGAGGAATATACAGCAGCTAAAAAGAAATACCAACAAGTTCTTCATCCCGATCTTCATCCCGGAAATGAAGCCGAAGCTACAACCCTCTTTCAAGCCTTTCAAGCAATCATCGAACACATTAATATCGTGCGAGATTTTGCTTGAGCGGATATAATTCGCAAGTTTTCCTGTCGCCGTATTCACGGCTTTTTGTTTCCCCCCAGCCTCCATGGCTCACGCCCATGGCTACATGCCGTCGCCGCTATACGGCTTTAGCGAGGGTAATAGTCGCATATGGGCCGCTCGAGTTTGCTTCTTTGAAAGCCGCGTAACGGCGAGAGCATGTAGCCATGGGCGTGAGCCCATGGAGGCTAGGAAGAAACAAAAAGCCGTGAATACGGCGACAGAAAAACTAGACATCTTTTAGTTCAGTAAACTGTCAAGTGCTTATCTTGAAACGACCACATCCAGGCTGAAGGCCTGGGTTATACCAACTGAATAATCACGCTTAAAGCAGCAGTGGAAGAATATCCACAATTGTAGGATGCCAGGACAATCCTTTTGTATACACCAGTTGCGAAGCGAGATGGCAGGCGACAACAGCTTTTTTGTGCGAGTCGGGGACTCGATGGAGAGCATCCTCTTCAAATTGAGAGCGTATTAGTGGTAAGCAGTAATCTAAGTAAGATCGGGTGATGGGGTTTGTACAATCGTAGCTCCAATCAATTGTTTCTAGATAATCCAACAATTCATATGTATATTGAATGATCCGCTCTGAAATCTGTTGAGAGATATCGGTGAGGTACTGTCCGGTCTCTTGGTGGGTCTTTAAAAGCAACTCGACTTCTCGCGAGGCGCACTGCTTTAAGCGCTCCAAAATTTCCGTGACTAACTGCTGCTTATGGATTAAAAATTCTTCATCTGTGATGGTGAGTCCACAAAGGATCTCAAACGAAGAACAAATCACCCCTGTTTTGTTCGCTGAGCTGTCTTTAATGACGAGAACGCCTAATTTCTCCAAAAAACGACGGGCCTTAGGTGTGAGGTAAAGGTTAGCGCCTTCGACAATTCCCTTTGATGTGGGATTTCCATGAGAATCGAGAAATTCTTTGATGTTAGATTCATCAAGGGTGCGTGGACGTCCTCCAGAGGGGATAAAGATATCTGTCTTAGTTTGGTGGACGGTACTTCGTAAAATATGATTCATCTCACTTCCCGACACCCAGTCTTCTTGCAGTTTGCCGTTGACTTTGCGCCAGCATAAAGCTTGTTGTGTGAGGGCATTTTGGTTGCGTTTGGTATTTTTATCTAGAAGGAATCCACCATCATTGAGTTTTTCTGGAGGATAGTACCTGAGTGGCTTGCCTTCTCTAAATAACCGATCTAAAATTTCAAGGTCCAATCCTTTGGGGTCGTAAATGGTCCCAGAGACATCAATAGTCGTCAATAATTTAGCGCGTCCATTATAGTAACGATAAAGATTGTGAATTTCATTTCCAGCGACATCTCCGTCGGGTCCTCCGGACATTTTTATTGTAAATGGCATTGTCAATGGATCTATCCCCAAGAAGCGGAGTAAAGCTTCCATGTAGACGTTGACTCCTAATGAGGTAACGCCATATTCCTTATGGTTAATGCCTGCTTCGGGTTTGCCAGAGATAAAGGCAGTGCCTGGACGATAATCATAGTGTTTGCTTGTGTTTGCAATCCATTGGATGATCTCATCGTGCATGTTTTCATCAGGACCCAAATAAAGATATTCAGGAAGTTTCCAATAGTCCACGATGTTTTTTGCCCGGAGAGTACCATCGGGATTGCAATTGACTAAAACTAATAAGTTATCGACAAAGGAACGTTGTGCTTCATGAAGGTGTTCCAGCCGTTGTTCTTTGATGAAAAGTGCAATCTTGCGGTCGATTTCCTCTTGGGGGGTATTTGAAGCGGAGAGTTCATTCTGAAGGACTAAAGACTCCGATTCTAGTCGGTGGAAAGGATTAAGGAAGATGACGCCTTTAGCGCCTCCTTCAGGAATATCTTTATTTTTCATGTGCTGAGTGAGAGCTAGGTTGTAGCATTCAGCGAAGATGTGATTCCGTTCGTGTGTGATTTGTTCCATGTTGTGAGGGTAAACAGTACGGAGGCCTCCTCTCGAGAGGTCTTTAAAACGGATGTGAAAACTGAAAAAATGCATCCCCTTGATAAAAAAAATGGCGTAGGGGAGCTCTGGGAAAATTTTAGTGCGGTCAAAGGGGACATAATTAAGATAGCGTGGATCTAATCGAAAACTGTGGGCTGTGATGTTGATGCGGAAAAAATTCGTTTTAAGGGTATGGACGATAAAATTCATCGCTTGACGTAGAATATTTTTTCTTCTGATGTCGTTATCTTCTTGCCCTGTGTCCAACTTATCTACATCGGCAAGAAACTCATCGCGCATCTTAAGGGATTTTTCATAGTCGCGAAAATTAGGATCAAATTTAACGCGAAAAACTTCACAAAGCATTGCTGTGAGCTTGGGATGGCGGCAGAAAGCTTCTTGAATGTGTTCGATCGTGTAGATATTCGCATCGACATGAACGAGTATTTGATGAATGAAATTTGTCGCAGAGCGTAGGAAATTACCCATAGATCCAGAGATGGTCCCTGTGGAGACAAGAGCATCATCAATAGGATCAAAGCTGGCAAAATATTTAACGGTAAGTAATTCCCTGAGAAAATCGACGATATTTGCGGCTTCCCATGCGGCCTGTCCATTATTGCCATGGAGGTCTAAAGCCATCAGTAAAGTACTTTCTTTCTCATAGGCATTGATGTAAGAGGCATTGACTCTTTTCATCACTAATTGATGGCGGTGGATGACCCTTGCCATGCGGTAAAGAAAGTTGTGTTTTGGTGCGTTGCGCCAAGCGAGCACGATCTGCATTGAGGCAGCTCCTGTCTCTTCCCATTTTTCATTGTAACGCACTTCGTATTGACAGTTATCGCGTGTTTGGGCGCGAAAAAACATATTAAAAGCTAAGACAAGGCGGTCGACTGGTAGTTCCTTCAAAAAGCGAGAGCTGACACTAGAGATAATTTTGTCAAAATCGCTGTCTGTGAGTTTATGCTCTCCAAGTGATTTTTTAAGGAGGTTTTTTGCCTCTAGAGAAAAAAGATCTTTAGGAACTTCTACAGCTTCTGTAAATGAAATAGCCGCAACGCGCAGGTTAGCTTTGATATTTGGAAAAGGGGGTGGTGTGTTTGACACATAAGCTTGGTAGTCTTTAATGCCGTAAAAAGCATAATCTTTAAGAATTCTAAGATCGGCATCAGCGCTATCTAAAGATAGCACTAATGCCGCATTCTTTAAGTGTATCGTGGAAAAGTAAACCTGAAGGTTAAAGCCCATGAGATTATGAACGATCAACATGATATTTTCCCTGCTGATCTCTTTGAAGAAGTCTGGGGGCATCGCTTTTTCTAACCACAAATAATAATCGCGGAATTTTTTGCTTTCATCATTAATGGCTAGTGAGAGCCCTTCAGAATCCATCAGAATTCTCCTTTTAGGTTTGAGTTTTCATCCACGGAAAAAAAAGCACATCTCGGATGGAGTGAGTATTCGTGAGAATCATCGTCAAACGATCGATACCAATTCCTATACCACCAGTTGGGGGCATCCCTTGACAGATCGCTTCGATGAACTCTTCATCTAAGGGACTTGCTTCTTCATCGCCGGCATCTCGCTTTTTCGATTGTTCTACAAGAAGCTGACGCTGCATTTCTGGATCGTTAAGTTCGGTGTAGGCATTGCAGATTTCTCTTCCTAGAATAAAGCTTTCAAATCTCTCTACAATACCTTCACTGCGTTCTTTTGGATTGCGGTGCAGCTTACATAGGGGGGTCGTCTCTATAGGATGGTCGATGATGTGGTGTGGCTGGATGAGGTGAGGTTCAGCATACAGCTCGAATAGAGAAGCAATCAACAATCCGCGTGGTTGCTTATCGATTTTTTTTGGGTCGAATTCATTGCTTTCTTTAAGTAAAGCGCGCATTTTATTGTCATCTAAGGTATCGACGTCGATTTTACCATACTTTAAGATCGCTTCTTTCATCGTTAAACGTATCCAAGGAGCTTTGAGATCGAGCTCTATAGCTGGAGCTTCCGGATCTTCTGGGTTGGTGATCGTGATTTTTGTTGTTCCAAGCAGTTTTAGAGAAAGTTTTTCAAATAGATTTTCGACAAACCGCATCATGTCATTATAGTCCCAATAGGCTGCATAAGCCTCGACCATGGTAAATTCGGGGTTGTGAGTGCGGTCGATTCCCTCATTGCGGAAGACTCGACTGATTTCGTAGACTCGGTCCATCCCTCCGACAATTAGCTTTTTAAGAGGGATTTCAAGGGCAATCCGCATGAACATTTCCTGTTCAAGGGCGTTAAGTTTTGTAATAAAGGGACGAGCTTCGGCGCCCCCATAAATGCTTTGAAGGACCGGTGTTTCCACTTCAAGAAAATCGTGTTCGTGGAAATACTCTCGCATCATTCTTACAATCTCAGCGCGCATTCTAAACGTTTTTGACACATCGGGATTGGTGATGAGATCAAGCCAGCGTTTTCGGTAACGCAATTCTTTATCTGCCAGCCCTGCATGCTTATCAGCAAGCGGAAGAAGTGTTTTGCATAGAAGGGTGACTGTATGAACAAAAATTGTCAGTTCCCCTTTGTTGGTATGAAAGAGAAAACCTTCAACTCCTATGATATCGCCGAGGTCGATTTTCTTTTCGATGAATTTCATTGGGGTAAGCGTCTCAGCTTCAGTGCTATCTGGTTTTTTATATCCGAAAACTTGGGTAATCTCTTTATTGAACATCACCTGGATACGTCCTGTATGGTCTTGGATGTGACCAAAGGCATTTTTTCCCATAGAACGGAAGAGGACGAGTCGTCCAGCAACTTTGGCAGAGGGAGTTGTTCCTGCCCCGGCATCATCGCTATGGCCTATCGTTGCGCCATCATAGAGAGAATGCAGCTCTTCTGCTGTTTGTTTCGGTTTGAATTCGTGTGGGTAAGGATCAACGCCTAGTTTACGTATGTCGGCTAATTTTTGGGTCCTTAATTGAAATTCTTCATGGTTGTGATATTCAGGGGAATGCGTCATATGTTCTTGTGCTCATTATTTTTTTATAGAGGGAGATGCCTCTATCGTTTTTATAGGGATTGTATTGTGGTAGCTCCGTGCAAAATCGAGTCTGCCGTAGCAATACACAGTAGTAATGATAATCACTAATCCATATATGAGCCAGTTAATTGTGAAGACTTTCATTTGAGGTGAAGAGTCTTGATAGCGCTTGAACCATTTAAACATATATCTTTCCTTTTAATTACTGATTTTTACCGCATAAATCAGCAACATTGCAATGAAAATCTGCTCGGTACTTTTTGCTTCGGTTGATATAATCAGCCAGCTCTTCTAGTCCATAAGCCCTTGCATATTCTCTTGCACTAACACCAGCGGTTTGAGATTTTAAAATAAACCATCGTTCTCGTTTTAATTGTTTCTCTACAAAAATATCTTTACCGTGATTTTTTAATAAAAGATCGAGCTTACCATTGAACTCTTCGTGAAAATCACAATGAAAAATACATCTGTCAAAGTCAAGTTGTATATGCGATATAGAGGGGGTTTGCTTATTTTCATAAAGGATTTCTGTTCCATCAATATCAACGACTGTGCAGTCGGGAACATGAGTGCAGGTTACAATGTAAAAATGGTGTTGAGAGGCATATGAGTGTAAAAGAGATCCTCCTGAATAGGCGCTTGGCCAGACTACCATCTCTACTTTTTCATCAGCAAAAGTTTGCCAGATAGAGGGAAAATTAATATCAAAACAAATACATACACCAATCCGTCCAAAGTCAAGATCATATATAGGCAATTCGCCTGATCCAGGAGTAATTGGAGGTTGTAGTTGATATTCGTTCCAAAAGGGGAATTGTTTGTCATAAATAGGTTGGCAAATGATTCCATTTCGATCCAATAATACGGCAGAATTAAATCTTTGGGAGCCGCTAAGGCGATCAATGGGGCATAAAATATATGTTTTATATTGAGCTGCAATTTTAGAGAGAGCATCGATTGTTTTTCCATCGATTGACTCCGCATCATTTCCTCTACAAGTTTCTGGTAGGATAATGAAGTCCACCTTTTTTTGAGCTTCATCGGAAACCAGTTGAACAATTTGTTGAAGATTGTATTTAGGTTCAAATGCGATGCTTACAATATTGACCGGACGTCCCGGTACAGTTCCACTTATCAACTCAGGTATTGACAATAGAAGTACAAAAAATTTAATAATTTTTGATAGATTCATGAATATTCCTGTTAGATGTTTCCATGTGAAGTGTTTCCAGTTTTAGCAATTGATCTTCAAAAAGAAACCGTTCTATATAAATGTCGTGAGCTTTTTTGGCCATAGCAAGAGCTTCTTCCTTATGCGATAAGATCCATTGCACGTGAGCGTTGATTTGATTGAACATTTCAACTGCATTTAAGGTTTCATCTATATATAATACAGAATCTCCAAAATTTTCTATCACAAAGGCATTTTGATCTGAAATGATAACAGAAGAGGCGGCAGCAGCTTCAAAGATTCGCCCAGAAGGAATTTTATCTTGTAAATGATTTTCAGAATGAAGGATTAAAGAAATTCCATTTCTTTGAATTTCTTTAATTAAACTAATTCCATCAGCTGGAATGTAATAGATATAATTTTGATAGAGATCAGCAAACACTTCTCTGCCATAAAACCTTGTATAGGGTTGCTCATCTAGCAAAGAAAGTAGTTTGATATACTTTTCATCCTCAAGTCTGTTCCCCCATACTGCACACGTGTAAAATAAATATTTAGGAATGACTTCTTGATAAGCAGTAAATTGAACTGTAGGGTACCACTCTTCTAGATAAGGTGCAGATGGGTACCAGTATTTCCAAGATGCGCTAGATCTGTCTGTAAGATTCTGAGAGCGGTTTGCAAATTTATAAATAACAAGATAACCGTTGTATGAAGAAAGTTCCTTTTTTAACATCCCATTATTTAAGAAAAAATCTTCACTAACACCGCCGGACAAAATAAGATATGTACGATGACGGGATTTATACGCACAGGGAACATAGCAAACTACAAAATCATAGTTTTTGTTATCGATGTTTTTGTTTTGATAATCGAAAATATCACATGTCCAACCAAGATTTTCTGCTGTCAACTTGAAGCGACTTACTGCCTCTACCTCTCCCGTCCAGGCAGGGTTGCTTTGGACCGCAATATTTCTTCCTACAGCTTCTGAAGGGTTTAATAATAAGAAAAACACAATGCTTATTGCTGTGAAATGTTTTTTTTTGTATTTCATTGGATTTTTCTCATATCTATTAATACATACCGTTAATTGTATAATTGAATTGATTCATCAGAGACCCTAATTCAGTTTCAATAAATTGAAGCCCCCTTTGATTATAATGATTCAGATGTTTCATACATTCGCCTTTAGGTGGGTACTTAGCCACTGCTCGCGTGATATCTTCGTCTGTTACTTCATACTTGGCGAGATCTAAAATCATTTTTAAGTAATAATGGGGTTCTCGAAGAATATCTTCATATCTAATTGTGACGACAGAAGGTTGTGTATTCCAATGTTCTTGAAACTCACGCCAAGACTCTACGTAGCTTTCAAGGTCGTGTTGGGAAAAAATAAATTTTTCCATTTTCTCTTCACTCAGTCCTTTTTTGTTATTTGCTAGAGCATGTTTATTTATTGACGCATAATGCGAGTAAAAAGAGTCGATAGGGTGTCTTACAATACGGATAGCGCACAGATATGGTTGTTGAGCAAATTTTTTACTTTTTCCTTTAAAAATGGGGAAGTGGGATTTTATTACAACCACTTCATCTTTATCAGGATAGCGACAATTGCCCTCATAACCATTTTCTGCACAATACCCCCCCCAAGGGAATATTTTATCCATATGCGTGCGACCTTCGTCTTTAAAATCGATGTCTCGATAGACGGAACTCGTCGCAATATGGGTCGCCTCTTCAATTAAAAAACGGAGCCAATGATTACCTGAGCGCGAGTAAGATGCTAAAAAAACACGTTTCCATTCTCCTATTTCACTAGTTGACTCCGTTTCTATTTTATCGATTGGTTCGCAAAGTACAGGGCCAGAGAACAAAAAAAGGCAGATGGCCATAGCTGTTAAGAATTTTATTTTTTTCAATAAAAATTCATTTCTAAGATTCATTGTTAATGTTCTCTCCTAGTTAAAATTATCGGACATAATGTTCATATGAAATTTTTCTAGCCGTAATAATTGATCTTCAAAAAGAAATCGTTTTGCATAAATTTCGTGAGCCCTTTTGGCCATAGCAAGAGCCTCTTTTTTGTGTGAGAGGATCCATTGCATATGAGCGTCGATTTGATTGAGCATTTCAACAGCATCTAACGTCTCATTTATGTATAATACAGAATCTCCAAAATTTTCTATAACAAAAGCATTTTGATCCGAAATAATCACAGAAGAGGCTGCTGCGGCTTCAAAAATCCGTCCAGAAGGAATTTTGTCTCGTAAGTGATTTTCGGAATGTAAGAGTAAGGAAACTCCATTTTTTTGAATTTCTCTAATTAAGCTTACACCATCAGCAGGAATATAAGAAACATAGCTACCGTATGTTCTAGCGAAATCTTTTTTACCATAAAATTTTGTATAGGGTTGTTTATCCAAGAGAGAAAGTAGTTTTTTATATTTTTCATCTTTTGCCCTGTTACCCCATACAGCGCATGGATAAAATAAATATTTAGGGTCTACTTCTTGGTACGCAACAAATTGGGCTGTAGGGTACCAATTCTCCATATAAGGAGCCAATGGAGACCAAAACTTCCAAGAGGCACTTGGAGTTGTTTTAAGGTTTTGAGTGCGATTTGCAAAATTATAAATTACAAGATAAGCGTTGTAGGAAGCAAATTCTTCTTTTAATGTACCATCATCTAAGAAAAATTTTTCACTAACTCCGCCAGACAAAACAAAATATGTGGTGTGGCGGGATTTGTAAGCATCGCGGACATAACAAATGACAAAATCATATTCTTTTTGATCAATGTTCATGCTTTGATAGTCGACAATATCGCATGCCCAACCAAGATTTGCCGCTGCTAAAGTTAATCGACTTATTGTTTCTTTTTCTCCTATCCAGTCGGGCCTGCCCTGGACTGCTATACTTCTTGTTGCGGCTTTCGCTTCTGATGGATTTAGCAGAAAAATGATAGAGCTTATTATCATGAAATAAATAGAATATAGGGTTGTTTTTGATCGATTTATACTGCGGGGCGGTGAATTTTTGCGTTTTCCGCTGCGTGAAAGCTCTCGGGGTTCGACGATCGCAAACGGATCAATATTATTAATATTCATCCGTTTGCGATCGCTCGAACCCCGAGGCTTTGACGCGCGCAAAACGCAAAAATTCACCGCCCCGCAGTATAACCCCGGGGCTTTGGCGCAATCTGAAAGTATCATTTATTTTCGCCCAGCTCCTTAGTACTTTTTGCGACTTCTCTGTAGGGATTTGCTATACTCCAGATTTTATTGAGCCAATAAGCATTTGTTAATTTTTCCCTGTATGATAAATTTGTAAATGCATCTCCGTATTGATCTAGCCAAATTTTTAAATTTTCTTGAGTGATGTCGGACCATTCTTTAACAATTACAACAGGTAACCCCTCATACATGGGATCGAGAGCAGAGGTTTTTACGATAACGATACACCCCAGGATTAAATCTTCCCAAGTACGATAGCAATCCAATCCATTTCCATGGGGACTAATGGAAAATGCATACTCTCCCTTAATAGCCCAGAGATCGTATCTTTTCATCCGATCGCTTGCATAATCCATGACATTTGCAGGAAGTAATATATTAAAAATTGTTGTTCTGTCTTCAGTCGTTAGATAACGTTTTAAATAAAGATTGCGAATGGTGTCGCTCAGATGAAAATCAACAAAAGCACGCTGTTTACGAAGATGTGTTGGCTTTAGTGTGTTCAGAAGATTTTTTAATTCATTTTCTTGTTTTTTAGGTGAGGCGACTTCTCCTAAACGATCTCCTTTATAATTTAACCCGTCTTTATAAGCAAGTGAATGGAAATTCATGCCAATTGGAAGATGACTAACTTTGGAAGATGGTCCCGAATAATTGCAATTTTGGGCAAAAACATGCAGAATGTTGGGATTAGATAAAAAGCTTTCAACATCTATAGAAATGTCTGATGGGAATGACTCATCTCCCTGAGAGATAACCACTACAATCGGCACCTTAACTGATGGAAGAATTTCTTTTTGAAATTTTTCGATGGCAATACATTGCATCCATATAATGTCTCCGCTTTGTAAATTTTTAAAATTTTCTTTTTTAAAAAAAGTTTTTCTGTATGTCTGTAAAAATTTTTTTGGATTTTTTTCTAATCCTTTATCGGATTGTGAAGCCATTCCTAAACCCCAAACAAAATCTGTCATCTGCCATCTGTCTAATCCTCGTGAATTTTCCTCCTGTTTATCTACAGTTGGCGATAAAGAGAAAATTTCTGTATTTAATCTATAAAAAAAACACGCAAAAATTAGAAAAAAGTATTTAAATCGCTCAAAATTAAGGGGTTTCAAATTCATATCCAAAAGTCTCAATGTCAATTTTATATTTTCTGGCAATAATTTCTCGAGTTTCATCTGTATAGTAGGTGCTATAATGCGCATGGTCAGATTTATTTTTATGCAGATAGTCGGTTTTTTTACAACCGATTATCTTTAAAACATAAGGAAGATCTTCCGAAAAGTTTTCTAGTCGACCGATAAAATCCATTTCCTCTATTGGCATCGATTTAGTGTAGAGTTTAATGTGCCTATCTGCTGTCTCTAAATCTTGCCTATCAATGAATCTAACAAAATAATCAAAGTCTTTACCGTAGCATTCATCAAAAAAAGGCTTATAAAAATTAGTTGCAATTTTGTTAAAATAACACGAAACAATACGAGCCCATGGATTTCTGACAAAAGCAAATTTAAAATAATCGGAATAATTCGCATTATCGTACGGAGCTTCGTAATTATATGAAGATATTACATTATTTCTATGCAGCACATCTGAAATCGTCATTAAGCCAGTTTTTGAAATTCTGAACCAAACAAATTTTTTTCTATGACTGATTACCGTGTTATAACAAGGTAACGATTCTTCTTGCGCGGGCAAAGAAACGCTAAAAAGTAACAATTGAATAAGAGACAAAAAAAATGGATAAATAAAAAAATTCATATATTAATTATCGATCGTTATTGGGTAAATAAGGAGTACTCCAACGGATGTTTTTATTCCAGGGAGATCTGTCGATAGGTTTTGTGTCACAGCTATTTTTTTTCCATCAGGAGAAAAAGTAACTCCTTTACACCCGCCTTCTCCTTCGGGAAAGGTTTCTATTAAATGCATTGTGGACTTGTCGTACATTTTATTAATATCAAGGGTGATAATTGGTTTGATTTCATAGTAGGGAGAAGAGCTCGATATTGGCTTAAAAATGTTAATGTTATTAACTCCCCAAGAATTCGAGGCAATTAAATAGTTGCTGTATGGATGAAAACACACTGAATGTGCGTCGATTAAATTAGTTTCTGGTCCTTGTAAAATTTGTATCGGATGTTCTGTATAATTATTTTCTAAACTTGAAAGTCGTTGATAGATAAGCAAGGCGTGTGTTTTTCGACTTGTCACAGCTAAAAGTTCACCATCACTTGAAAAATCTAAACCATTAGGTCTCCATAATACATCTTGGGACTCTTTAATAATTTGATAGGGAGTTTGTTCATAGAAATCTCCTTCATAATGATAAAATGTAATGGTATTGCTGGATGCATTGACAACCGCAAGCGTGTGGCCTAATGGAGAATATCTTACTGAATTTGGTTCCTGAATTTGGGAATTTTCTCCCTTGATTTCTGTTATTGGAGAAATATTGTAGGTGTTTGTGCTAATATTTTTTTTATGAATGGTTATTGAATGACTTTTTCGATTTGCAATCGCTATATAATTACCATCAGGAGAAAATGCTAGATCATGTGGACCACAAAGCTTCGATCTTTTTCCTTTGATTGAAAATTTAGGAGTTTGTTCATAGAGGGTTCCATCGCCGTCAATTTGTTTATAAAAAGTCACTGAATTGCTAAAAAGGTTAGCCACAGCGATATAATCGCCAGAGGGGCTAAAGGCACATCCTTCTGGATGGTCTAATTTTGAAGAAAGATCTGTAAAAAAAGTAATTGGTATATCGTCAATGAAAACATTTGCGTGCCCTCTAGTAATAAAAAAGAACGTAACAAAAAGTAATATAATAACGGTATAACGTGCCATATCAGCTTTTAACTCCGTTTTCCATAAGAATTTCGAGGTTTTTATAGAAATTTTGCTGGTTTTGTAGATACATTTTACGGTTGTTTTTACCTATTTCTATGAACTCTTCTCGAGGTAAATTTTGCAGGTACAATATCTTTTCTCTTAACTCGATGGGATCGGCTTTATATTTGGTTCCTAATCTAACAGGAGCTGATTCTGTGTAAGAAATTAAGCAACGCTTGTCTGTAATGAATTCATTCATGGGAGGAGCATCTGTCGTGATAACAACGGCCTCGGTTGACATCGCCTCTGCGATATAATGACCATAACCCTCTACTTCACTAACACACACATGAATTCCGCAGGAATTATGCAGGATACGCAAGTCATCAAAAGGAATTTTTCTAGGAATCCAGTTAATGTTTTCTTGGACTAGGGGCTTAGCAATGTCGGGATCATGAATAATCACCGTTAAGGCCGGCATGGAAAGGCAACCATCCCAGGCTGCTAACACACAGGAAGTGCCTTTGTATTGACTACCTCCGACTAAATGAATGCAGGAAGAAAAATTCTTATCAATATTTGTTTGTAGACAATCCCTACTTGTGAATCCCAAATAAAACGTTTTTTTGCCTAAGGCTTGAAATATTCTTTCCGATTCGTGCGTACGGCAGACGATCAAATCAATTTTTTTTAAGTCTTTTGACTTGGCGGAACACCATTCAGGATTCGGAATAAACCAATTGTAGGTCGCTTGGTCAAGCCATTTTTGATTAATAGTTTCAAAAAATATATTTATATCAACTTTATGGGGATTGTGATCTAAAGCATCAGAACGTTCCCTTTCAAATACAACGTGTCCAAGGTCCTCGAGCGCTTTTCTAAAAATTGTTCGTCCATTCTGTAAACCTTTCCCATTATTTTCTGCAAACACATTAATGACAAGAGGCTTCTGTGTATCCTTTGCGTACAAATTGCAGAACAAATTGAGAACTGTCAATATAGCTAAGAAAAATACGCGAAAATATTCGGTATAATTTGTGAAAAAGTTTTGTTGTTGCATCAGATAGATCTTAGTAAGATAATTTGTAGATAGGAATACTTTGGTTCTGCAATTTTTGTAAAGTACTTTTTGGCAATAAGTCTTTGCATAAGACGACGCCATCGCATCCTTTTAAAACAGAATTGAGATCATCCTGAATCCAAGGTAGAAGATGCTCAATCTGTAGTTTAGAAGGATCTGTTAGGTCTGGATCGTAGAGATGTAAAGTAACTGAATTATTTTTAAGGTGGTCGATTAATCGCAAAAAGGGACTTTCTCTAACGTCATCGCTATCCTTTTTGAAAGTCACTCCCAAAATAGCTAGATTTTGATGGTTTCCTTGCAGAATTTCTTTAGCTTTTCTTTCGAAATGAGCTTCATTACTGGGAATAATCGCTGAAAGGAGAGGTAATTCATTCTCATAGCTATTTCCAAGCGATACTAATGCTTGCAAATCCTTTGAAAGACACGAACCACCAAAGGAAAATCCTGGCTTTAGATAAGCTGAAGAGCAGTTTAAGATTTTATCCTGACAAAAAATATTCATCATTTCGATCGGATCAGCCCCCAAAGATTTGGATAAAGTAGCCATTTCATTTGCAAAGGTAATCTTTGTCGCATGAAAAGCGTTGCAAGCATATTTAAGAAGGCAAGCCGTCTCTAAGGATGTAGCAACGCAATTAGAGGTAATGTTCGTATAAAGCGAAAGGACTTTGTTCACGGTATCGATATCATCTCCGCCGACGACACAAAAAGGGGGAGTGAAAAAATCATCAACAGCAGTCGACTCTCTCAAAAATTCAGGATTGACAACAAGAGCAATATTTTTATTAACTTCTCCAAAATAGCTGTTATAAAGCTGTCGAATTAATGTGGGTGGTATTGTAGAGCGAATGGATATAATTAGAGGCTTTGCCCTGTTTCGTGTTTCTCTTTGTAATAAGGTTAAAACATCTTCTATAAAATCCGTTTGCGGGGTATTGTCGGAGCCAGTGGGTGTTTGCACTGCAATCATAGCGATATCGGCCTTTAGCAATACATGTTCAATGTCTTTTTGAGCATGTATCAATCCAGATTCTTTTCCTAGAGTAAGTAATTCTTCAAGATGAGGTTCGAGAATCGGACTTTTTCCCTGATTTAATAAAGCTATCTTTGTGAGATCAGGGTCGATAAAAGTGATTTCATGACCAAGTTTAGATAAACAGGCACCTGTCACGCACCCGACATAACCAGCTCCAAAAATAACAATATTTTTCTTTGCTACCTGCTCTGTATTAATCGCTGATAGTTCGTAAGTGTAGCAGTGGAGTGTGATGAAAAAAATGAAAGTAGACCTTAGAATTTTCATGTTCGTAGCTCGCTCGGAGGTTTATTGTCGCCAAAAAGGTTGAAAATAGGATAATCATAT
>Ga0207113_1045_pt1 | contig 42848 bp, 38 predicted proteins | sample Alteio_BWMinHeat_69_FD_153559 | JGI IMG/M metagenome (GOLD analysis project Ga0207113, IMG submission 153559) | Enriched cells from forest soil in Barre Woods Harvard Forest LTER site, Petersham, Massachusetts, United States -... | ecosystem: Environmental > Terrestrial > Soil > Temperate forest >... | reverse complement strand
AATTAGCGTTAAAGAAAAAATTTCCACGGGTTGCATTATTGAGTGGTTCTATTGAGGACAGTGAATTTTTATTGAATGTTTTTAAAACAGAAAAACCGGATATTGTTATTCATGCGGCAGCGTTAAAAAGAGTTGAAATTGCTGAAAATGAACCCTCTAAAGCAATTCAGACAAATTTGCTTGGCGCCATGAATGTCATTGATGCATCTACACAGGCAGAAGTACCAGTAACCATTGGCATTAGCAGTGATAAGTCATGTTCACGAAAAAATGTATACGGACAAACCAAATATTTGATGGAACGGTTATTTTTAAAAGCAAACAAAAATCATAACATGCGATTTTCGTGTTGTCGTTTAAGCAATGTGGCATGCAGCGAGGGGTCGGTTATCCCTATTTGGTTGACGCTTGCAAAAAAGAAACTACCCTTGCGGATAACTGATGCCGGAATGAACCGCTTTATGCTTTCAAAACACGAAGTAGCGCATTTAATTCAAGAAACAATTAATGCTTCCTATCAAACTCAGGCTGGTATTTTTTTAAAAAAAACGAAAGCAATTAATTTATTAGCATTAGCGAAAGAAATTTCAGATGAAATTGAGATTATCGGTAAACGCCCCGGCGAAGAATTGAATGAAACTTTGGTTTCACAGGAAGAAGTGAGTTTTTCTTATCAAGAACAAGATTACATTTTGATTAAGTCGATTGAAAATCCGAATAAAGAAAATCGCTTATTGTCCGAGGTAAACACAATGAATGTCGATACAATGAATCAATCGGAACTAAAAATTTTTCTTGCGGGCTGTGCTTCCCTATGAAAAAAATTCTAATCAATGCAATCGCCATTAAAGAAGGTGGTGGCGCAGTTGTTTTTTTTAAGACATTTAACGAAATGAGTCGACTCAGTGAAAATATTCATTGGACCATCATTATTGACGAACGTTTGCGAGAAAAGATCAAGACAAATAATAATATCACCATTTTAGTTTATCCTTGGATTAAAAAATCATCCGTACATTTATTGTATTGGAATGAATTGATTCTGCCGAAATTAATTAAAAGGATGAAAATTGATTTATTTTATTCTGTTATTAACACATTACCCCTGAGAAGACTAGCTTGCACAGAGGTGCTTTGTATTTTACAAGCCGGCTATTTTTCAGAAGAATTTACGGCATTAAACAGACACTATAATGGGTCAATAAAAAGTAAAATCGGATGGTGGGTTAGAAGACAATGGACATTGTTATCTTTAAAAAAGGCCGAGAAAATTATTTCACCCACAAAATCTCTTTCTGAAGTGATTACCAAACAATTATCCCTTCCCCCAAAAAAAATACAGGTAGTGTTGCCAGGGTCAGGATTGGCACTAGGATACTCCGCGCAAAAACGTTCATATCCAAAATCTTCCTGGCGAATTGGCTACATTACCAAATATGGGGTTCAAAAAAATTTTTACGTGTTATTCAAGGCTGCGCAGGCACTGAAAAAAAACGGTGTTCATTTTAAACTAGTTTTAACACTCAATGAATCGCATGCGCAATTTGATATCGTGAGACAATTAATAGATTCATGCGAGCTACATTCTGTGATTGAAAATCATGGTGAGATTGCTGATGGAGAAATTCAAGCATTATACAATACGCTGGATTTATTTATTTTTCCTTCTTTATGCGAATCTATTGGATTTTCGTTATTAGAGGCGATGCATTATGGACTTCCCGTTATTGCATCCGACATTGCCAGTAATAGAGAATTATTGGGAGATAACGGAATTTTTTTTCAACGTCATCATTCTCATGAATTAAAAGAAAAAATGCTTTTACTCATCGAAAATGAAAAATATTATAGCGAAATGTCGGTTTTCAGTATTCAACAAAGTCAAAAATATTGCTGGAGTCAGTCTGCAAAAGAAACGATAAAAATTTTAAGCGACGCAGCGGGGCGCTGTGCTGGTTGTTGAGTGATGGAGGGAAAATCAGTAGACACTGAAAAATCCTTTGCGTATATTGCATGAAATCTATCTCAATCGGAAGAGATTATGTTTCGCAATATCTTATTTGTATGTGTTGGCAATATTTGCCGAAGTCCCACAGCGGAATATTGGGCGCGTGCGCAATTACAGAAGAGAGGGTTGACGAATATCACAATTTCCTCTGCAGGTGTGCATGCGGTTTGTGGCGCACCCATTGCATCAACAGCAAAAAAAATTTTAGATCGATTTGACATTGATTCCAGCACTCATATTGCAAGACAAATTAATCAAACAATAATTCTTAATGCGGAAATTATTTTTGTGATGGAAAAATGGCAGCATGAACGCTTGGTAATTGATTTTCCAAGTTGTCGTGGTAAGATGTTTTCTCTTGGGAAATGGAGTAATGAGGAAATTCTTGATCCATACCAACGAGATCAAATTGTTTTTGAATCCGTTTTTGAGATGATAAAAAAGAATTGGGATTTGTGGCAGGCAAATTTATGGAATGGATAAAACGGATTGCAGTTTTTCTGGGTTTTTTTTGGCTTTCTGGGTGCACGTTGTTGGGTACCTATATGGATCCAAAAAATCCTGCCCCGGAATACACTGTTAATGGTCAGCATGTTTTTGTGCACTATGTTGCACTGACGCCAACGTGGGTCGTTGATCACAATACTGTTCATCTCTATCATATCGGTCCTTATGATGTTTTAAATATCATTGTTTGGGGTCATCCAGAGCTTACAACGCCAACCACGCAACTGGCAACGCCCGGCGATTCCGGATTTTTGGTAAGTGAGCGTGGCAATATTAATTATCCCTTCGCGGGCGATGCGCATATCGCAGGATTGACGATTTCACAAGCGCAAAAATTTCTCGAACAAAAAATTTCAAAATATATTCGCAATCCACAAATCACGATTCGTGTTGCGAAATTTCGTAGTCAAGAGGTACAGATAATGGGCGAAGTCGGTGGATTTCGAACCATTCCTTTGAGAGACAAGCCATTGACATTATTGGATGCGATTAATCTCGTTGGTGGTACTAACACAACAACTTCAAATACCACGCGTATTTTTGTTATTCGCGGTAATTTGTTGAATTTAACTGTGTTTGGTTTAGATGCAAAATCACCGCAAGCGATGATGGCGGCGCAACGTTTTGTGTTAAAAAATAACGATATTATTTACGTTCCCCCGCTTGGTATTACCAGCTGGAATCGTGTTATGGGTCAGATTTTCCCTACATTAGGTAGTGTTGCAATGACAAAAGCGTCCGTAGGTTCTTTCGATGGCAATGAGAGTGTGTGATGAAAAAATCAACTCAATCAGAATTTCACCAACCCGAATTTTTTGAAATTGACCTTCGTTCAATTGGTGGAGTTATCAAACAAAACTGGGTTTTTATTGCAGTCGTGACGTTTTGTTTTTTTCTGATGGGTGTTTATCATGTGGCGAAAGAACAGCCTATTTTTGAATCGACCGCGATGATTCAGATGGTCAATAATAATATCAATAGTCTGATATCTGCAAAAGGAGGTGGTGGAGCTTTTCTGTCGAGTAGTAGTAGCTCTGTTTCACCTTCCGTTCTTGAGACCATCTTGTTGAAGTCCCCTTACGTTTTGAGTGGATTGGTTAGACAGATGGGCCTTGATATTTTTGTATCCCCTTACTATTCCGGTTTTTTTGCGAGAAAGTGGGCGCAGTGGCGCGATGTGCGCAGTAGCGCGAGCGTTTCTGTTTTTAATGCGCCAAATTTTTTTCTTGGAAAAAAATTAAAATTGGTGGTGGTGGATAAGAAGCATTACCTTTTACTTTCTCCTGCGGGAGAAAAAATTCTGACGGGTTCTGTAGGTCGATTGGAACAGACCCAATATTTAAAAAAATCACTTTCTATTTTTGTTGATCGCATTAACGCAAAAACAAAAACTGTTTTTACTCTTATAAAAATTCCAGCCAGAACTGCTGCTCAATCTTTAGCAGGTGCATTAACGATTCAAGAGGTTGGTGATAGTATGAGCACCCCGGATAGCGGGGTTTTGTCTTTAGGTTATTTTTCTCTAGATCCCGCTAATGCTCATCATATGTTAAAAGCTATTTTGTCCGCGATGCTTCAGAAGGATTTAGAGGATCAAACAACAGAAGAAGTTAAGTCGCTCGCGTTTTTAAAAGACGAACTGCCATTTGCTCGAAAACAATTTGAGTTGACTGAAGATAAATTAACGAAATTTGGTTTAAAAACCGGTGTATTTAATCCAAAAAATTTTGCGAAAATGCGAGATGCGAAAATCAGTAGGCTGCAATTTGAGCTACAAAAAATACAGGTCAAAAAATTGCAATTATTGCAAAATTTTACACCATTGCATCCTTTCGTTATTGCTGCTACCGCGCAAGAACACGGTTTTGAAAAACAAATTCAAACAGCCAAAAAAGATTTACAGAAATTATCTGGGACAGTAGGCCAGGCTGCGATTTTGAATCTTCAGGCGAAGCTGCGAGGAGGTATGTATGGTGCTATGGTGGATAATGCAGCGCGTATGAAGCTTGAAGAGCATAGCAAATTAGGGACCATTCGAATGCTTTCTGATGCTTCGTACCCCATTTCGCCACAACCCACCAGAAAACTATTGGCTGTTTTTGCTAGCTCGATTCTCGGATTGCTTTTTTCGTTGATGATCGTATTTATCCGCTATATTTTATCGCCCGTCATTGGAGATCCCGATCGTGTGGAGCGAGCTTTATCGATACCTGTACTTTCGATTTTACCTTACAGTATGCAGCAAAATTCTGCGAAAAAAGAGGTTTCTGCTCTCCAGAGTAAACAACCGTTTTTATTGTCACTGCAAAATCCGCATGACGTTGTCATCGAAGCGATGCGCGGCTTGAGAACGGCACTACAGATAGCGCTTTTAGAGGCACGCAATAATGTGATCATGATTACAGGTGTGAGTCCAAGCATTGGAAAAAGTTTTGTATCCGGTAATTTAGCGAAAATTTTTTCTGATTTAGATAAACGCGTTCTATTAATTGATGGTGATTTGCGTTTAGGGAAATTATTTGAAGTTTTTGGACGATCAAAATCACCGGGCTTATCTGACTATCTGCAAGGAAAATCTTCTTTACAGGCCATGAAACAAATTATTATTCCAGATCGCTTGGATTTTATTTCGACCGGTGTTTATCCTGAACACCCATCAGAACTATTATCTAACACGAAATTTGGCGATCTATTGTCTTGCGTTGAGTCGCAATATGATTTTGTGATTATTGATACGCCGCCTGTTTTATCTGTGACAGATCCTGTATTAATTGGAAAACATTCGGCTCTGAATTTATTGGTCGTGGGTGTTGGCAAAAATCATTTAAAAGAAGCACAACACTCCAAAGCCCTTTTTGAAAAAGGAGGTGTTCAATTATCTGGGGTTGTGTTTAATCACACGATGCGACAAAAGACAAGTCAAGTGTATGGTTATGAAAAATATCAATATGTCTATCAAAAATCAAAGGTGTAGGACATGAAGGAGTTTTTTCGACAGTATTTTTTTTTACTGGATAAAAGTACAAAGGGGTTTTTGCCGTTTTTGTTGGTGCTATTTTTGTTATCTTCAATGTTAGATGTTGTTGGTATTGGGTTGATTAGTTTTTTCCTATTGCTAGTTGTTAATTTCAATACTATTTTTAACAAACTTCCATTTTTTCTGCAAAATATTTTTTCTTCGTTTTCTGAAAAAAAAACCATTATTATAGTGGGGATTTTGCTAATCTTTTCTTTTATTTTTAAGGGAGTTACCAGTCTGTATGTGCAACAGAAAACGATCGCAACCACATCGCAATTAGCGGTTCGAATAAAAATCAGATTAATGCGCGCCTATCAGCATGCGGATTACGCCTTTCATTTAAAGCAAAATTCCTCTGATCTGATCAATAGAACTGGCTGGGCGGATGGGTTTGTTAATAACGCATTTTCAGCGTCCTTAAATTTTATTTCATCTCTTTTGGTGATGAGCGGTATCTTGTTTTTTTTGTTTTTGGTGCATCCTATTGCTACTGCTTTTTTGGTTGTTTTGGTTGTGATGCTGTTTACCACTTATAGACTCCTGTTTCAAAAAAAAATTCAAGAAATGAGCCGTGTTTTATCAATCGCCAACGTTGGAATTATCAAAGCAATTTTACAAGGTATTGGTGGGTTGAAAGAAATTCGTATTCTTGGATGTGAATCTTTTTTTTTACAAAAACTTGCCAATGCGACAAGCAGCTATTCTTTTGCCCTAGCCAGATACAATGCATTGCAACTTATCCCCCGTTATTTTATTGAAGCATTTGCCTCCGTTTTTTTGATCGCCATTATTTTAGTGACTGTTATTACTGGTGTTAAACCGGTTGATATTATTCCGACATTAGGCGTGTTCGCAGCAGCGTGCATTCGTTTGTTACCAACTTTAAATCAATTTGTTGGGTTATCTTCACAATTAACAGTTGGAAGTTTTACAACCAATCTCTTATATCAAGAAATTTCCACTCTTGAAAATCAGAGATCAAATCAGGTGATAGGAATAACGAAGGACCGTTTGCTATTTTCAACTTTAACTTTGCAAGATATTACGTTTCGTTACAGCCTAGCTTTGCATGATGCCTTGACTGACGTAAACCTGACAATTCAACGCGGACAATCTATCGGGCTCATCGGCCCTTCTGGTTCTGGAAAAAGTACATTGGTGAGTGTTATTTTGAATCTATTGAAGCAAAAAACAGGAAGAGTATTGGTTAATGGCCAGCCTATTAATGATTTACGCGCATGGCTGAATAATTTTGCCTATATGCCACAGTCTATTTTTTTATTAGACGATACACTAAAGCACAATATCGCAATGGGAATTGAAGATGCTGATATTGATGAAGAAAAATTAACAAATGCGATTATATCTGCGCAATTATCTGATGTTGTTTCTGGATTACCACAAGGTGCTGATACGGTCATTGGTGAACATGGCATTCGTTTATCTGGCGGGCAGCGTCAACGTGTTGCGTTAGCGCGTGCGTTTTACTTTGAACGTGAAATTATTGTGATGGATGAAGCAACTTCTTCACTGGATTCTGAAACTGAGCGTGAAGTGATTACCGCAATCAAACGATTGCATGGCATTAAAACCCTTATCGTGATTGCGCACCGACTCACCACGATTGAATATTGTGATATTGTGTATAAACTCGAAAAAGGAAGAATTACTGCGCAAGGAAATTTTAATGAAGTTGTCAAAAAATCTGCAATGATGGCACAGTAATAGAGGGATATATGACTGCATTGATGGAGTGTGTTGAGCATGTGAATGAGGGCCCTGGTTTTTCCTTAGAGTTTTCCTTCGCGCAAACTGAATTACAGCATGTTCGTCAGTGGGTTGTTGCTCAGTGGAGCGATCATCTTAGGGAAATTGCGCCAGAGCATTGTCAAACGTTCTTATCTGCTGGTATTGAGCAATATCACGATCACGCATATTTACTTAATCATTCTATGGCATGGCCAAAACAAAATCGTATTTTACCGCAGTCCGCAGTGGATTACATTCGATCAACTTCTTTGTTTCAGAATTTAGAAGCTGTTTTTGGAAAATTTTCTATTGCTGATGAAGAAAATGTGGGACGCGAAGAAATATATTGGCGCTTAGTTCGTCCAGATCAATCCTCTGATGTTGGTCCGTTGCACGCTGATAATTGGTTCTGGTCCTTGGGTCATGGTGTTACACCACCCAATACTGAGCGTGTTAAAGTATGGGTCGCTATCTTTTGTGAGCCTGGTTTGAATGGATTGCGTGTAGTTCCACACTCGCAAAAAAAAGACTGGAAATATCATGGTGAGTATCGTGATGGCTTTAGCAAACCGCAAATTGATGTGGATGAAGCTGAATTATCACCGCAATTGGTTCATACAAAACCGGGGAATGCGATTGTATTTCACGATAAACTACTTCATGGCGGCGCTGTCAATCAAGGTGATAAAACACGAGTGAGCATAGAATTCACAATGTTTGTAAAACAATAAATGGAAATTATCATGGACGTATCAACACAATCTGAAGTACAGCTTAATCCGGTTAAGTTTGAATGTTGTACTGTACAATTCGCGACATTATTAAATCACATTCAGATTTCAAATCACGCATGCGATTTTTTTCAATCACAAATGGGATTTCAAATGATTTTACGTGCGCTGCAAACTTGCCGCGAAAAAAATGGTACAGTCTATTTAGTCGGCAACGGTGGCAGCGCCGCCATTGCTAGTCACGCCGTCATCGATTTTCTAAACATGGCAAAAATGCGTGCAAGCGCATTGTTAAATCCCGCAGTCACAACCTGTATTTCCAATGACTATGGTTACGAATTTATTTATTCAAAACAACTTGCCACTTTTCTTACTAATAAAGATGTTTTAATCGCAATCAGTAGCTCCGGTAATTCAAAAAATATTATCAATGCCACGCAAGTTGCGCATGAAAAAGACGCGTGCGTTGTTACCTTGAGTGGATTTTCAGAGAATAATTCCTTAAGAAAAACGGGGAATTATAATATATGGTTAGATTCGAAGGATTACGGTCAAGTTGAAATTGGGCACGCATTTATTTTGCATTACTTCACTGATTGTTTAAGGGAGTGTGTTGTATGAAATTATTAGTCACCGGCGGTTGCGGTTACAAAGGGTGTGTTTTGGTTCCAAAATTATTGGCAGCGGACCATCAAGTTTGCGTGGTTGATTTGCAATGGTTTGGTAATTATTTACAACCTCATAAAAATTTAACAGTGTTACAAGCAGATGTGCGTGAACCGCAGTGCGATTGGTTTAAAAATGTTGACGCTATGATTCATCTTGCCGCTGTTGCTAATGATCCTTGTGCTGATTTAAATCCAAAATTAAGCTGGGAAATTGGACCACTTGCAACCATGCGAATGGTTGAATTGGCCATACAAAATCATGTGAAACAATTTATTTATGCGTCATCCGGCAGCGTTTATGGCGTGAACGATGCACAAAAAGTAACAGAAGAATTGTCGCTGAATCCTATTTCTGATTACAACAAAAGCAAAATGGTCGCCGAGCGTGTTTTGCTAAGTTACCAGGATCAAATTATTTTACAAATCGTGCGTCCTGCAACAGTATGCGGTGTATCACCGCGTATGCGTTTGGACGTGTCAGTGAATATGATGACCATGCAAGCACTCAATAATAAAGTGATGACAGTATTTGGTGGCGATCAAGTGCGTCCCAATATTCACATGGATGATGTCACTGATTTGTATTTATTTTTATTATCACGACCTGATGTTCGGGGTATTTATAATGCTGGTTTTGAAAATTTATCTATCTTACAGATTGCGCAAACAGTACAAAAATATGTGGATGCAGAAATTAAAGTCACGCCTTCAAACGATCCACGATCCTATCGTTTGTGTTCCGATAAATTATTAAAAACATGTTTTTGTCCTAAAAAAACAGTAGAAAATGCAATACAGGAAATTGTGACGCAATTTGAGAAAAAAGAATTGCGCGATGAAGAGCGTTTTTATAATTTGAAAACGATGAAAAAAATTGGTGTGATTGAGTAAGAAATAAAAATGACATACTTAGTTTTAGGCAGCAATTCTTTTGCAGGCGCAAGTTGCGTAGATCATTTTTTGAAAAACGGTCAGACGGTTGTTGGTGTGAGTCGTTCTGCATCGGTGCACCCTGCGATTTTAGCGTATGCAAAAAATACGTCGATTAAAAATTTTCAATTTTATCCATTTGATCTCAATCAACAGTTTTCAGAAATTCAAGCATTAATTGCAGAAAAAAAACCAAAATATATTTTAGACTTTGTCGGTCAAGGTATGGTGGCTGAAAGTTGGAAAACGCCAGAGCAATGGTACCAAACGAATATTGTTTCGAAAGTAAAATTGCATAATTTTTTACGCAACTGTGATTTTTTGGAAAAATATATTCGTATTTCAACCCCCGAAGTTTATGGTCACAGGGAAGATCCGGTAGATGAAACCGTAAACTTTAATCCATCAACACCCTATGCGGTCTCGCACGCCGCTATTGATATGAGCCTTCAAGCATTTTACAAACAATATCAATTTCCTGTGGTATTCACGCGTTTTGCCAATTTTTATGGACCGTGTCAGCAGCTTTATCGCATTATTCCCAGAACGATTATTTATGCGTTGACCAATAAAAAATTAATTTTACACGGTGGGGGTACTTCATCTCGCGCATTTATTTATGGCGAAGATATTGCTTGTGCGCTTGAGGCGACATTACAAAAAGGAAAAATAGGTCACACCTATCATTTCTCGGGCGACCAGCTTATTTCTATAGCGGACCTGGTCAACAAAATCTGTCATCGGTTGATGATTTCTTTTGACGAATTTGTCTCAACAGGTCCGGAGCGTCCCGGAAAAGATGCGATTTACCTCATGAATGATCAAAAGGCAAAAAAAGACTTGAGCTGGCAACCGCGTATGATGTTAGATCAAGGTATTGAAAAAACCATTGAGTGGGTGCACGATAATTTATCAGTTATCCAAACATTGCCGCTCGAATATCAACACAAAGCATAGAGAATTTTATGACAGTCACTAATTTTCTTCCAGCGCAATATACTAAGGATGGTCAGTTAAAAATTAATCACAACTATCTGACCCAGCAATTCGCTGATTGCGATGTTATTTTGCAAAAAATAAAACAAATCGTTTTGAATAATGATTTTACATTGGGAAAATCGGTTGACGATTTTGAAAATAAATATAAAAATTTAGTCAATGCTAAGCATGCCATTGGCGTGGGTAGCGGCACAGACGCCTTATTTTTAAGTTTAAAAACATTAGGCATTAGAGAAGGCGATGAGATCATCACGACACCTTTTACTTTTTATGCCACGATCGGCGCGATTGTCACAGCAGGTGCTAAACCGATTTTTGCGGATGTGTTAAATGATTACACTATTGATCCGAATCATATTGAACCGAAAATTACAGCAAAAACCAAAGCAATTTTACCAGTGCACTGGGCGGGAAAACCGTGCCGTATGGATGAGATTAACATTATTGCGAAAAAAAATAATTTATTTGTGGTAGAAGATGCATGTCACGCCATACAAGCCACTTATAAAAATCGTTTTGCAGGCACATTAGGCGATATCGGTTGTTTTAGTTTTCATCCGTTGAAAAATTTAAATGTGTGGGGTGATGGCGGCATTATCACCACTAATAATGATGATGTTGCCAATCAATTGCGATTGATGCGCAATCATGGTTTGAAAAATCGCGATGAATGCGTGCAATTTTCTTATAATTCGCGCCTAGACACAATTCAAGCAGTCGTTGCAGATCATTTATTATCAAAAATAGAATACATCACCGATTCACGCATTAAAAATGCCAATTATTTGGATCACGCCTTAAAAAATATTCCATCAATTTTTATCCCAACCAGAGAATCTGATATCAAACAGGTTTATCATTTGTATTCAATTTGCTGTGAAAATCGCGATGCGTTGCAAAAAAATTTAATTGAAAATGGCATTGATGCCAAAGTGCATTATCCGATTCCGATGCATTTACAACCAGCGGCAAAAACGTTTGGGTATCAAAAAGGTGATTTTCCAATGACGGAAAAAATTTGCGCGAGCACATTATCATTGCCAGTACACGAATTTATTTCACGTGATGATTTAGAATATATGGTTTCAACGATTAAAAGGTTTTACGCATGAGTGTTGTGATTGATCAAGAAATCGCTGTTCCTTTTGTTGATTTTAAAAAACGATATGCGACGTATCGCGATGAAATTTTATCGGTTGTCGATGAAGTGTTTTCATCAGGCAATTATATTTTGGGTCCCTATGTTGAAGAACTAGAAAATTCTGTTTCACGATATTTAAATTGCCCTTATGTTTTAGGTGTTTCCGATGGTACCAACGCATTAATTCTCGCATTAAAAGCATTGGAAATTGGTGTTGGCGACGAAGTGATTGTTCCTGTAAATTCATTTGTGGCATCAGCTGGCGCAGTGGTTGCAGTTGGCGCAACGCCTGTTTTTTGTGATGTATCTGATGATTTAAATATTGATGTTTTGCAAATTGAAAAACATATTACAAAACAGACCAAAGCCATTATGCCCGTGCATTTAACAGGCAAACCGGCGAATATGAGCGCGGTTTTAGAAATTGCTAAAAAAAATAATTTGTTTGTAATCGAAGATGCAGCGCAATCTATTGGCGCGAAATATCAAAATCAAATGACAGGAACAATCGGCGATATCGGTTGTTTTAGTTTGCATCCGTTGAAAAATTTATATGCCTATGGCGATGCGGGATTGGTGGTTACCAAAAATAAATCGCTCTATGAAAAAATAAAATTAATGCGTAATCATGGATTGCAAGATCGCGATATATGCGCGCAGTGGGGATTAAATACACGTATTGATGCTGTGCAAGCCAAAATTGTATCACTTGGTTTGAAATATTTAGATCAATGGAATGCTGCGCGTCGTAAAACCGCGGCATACTATCAAGCTGAACTCAGCAATGTTGTTCGTGTGTCACAAGAGTCTGACGATACTTTTTCTGTATACCATAATTTTGTGATTTTAACTGAAAAGCGTGATGCGCTCATGTCGTTTTTAAAATCTCAAAATATCGATACGCGTGTTCATTACCCCATTCCCCTGCATCTACAGCCCGCAGCAAAATCACTGGGTTATAAAATGAATGATTTTCCCAATGCAGAAAAATTGGCGAAAGAGATGTTGAGTTTGCCGGTGTATGCTGAATTGCAAGAACGCGCGGTGAATTATGTTGCTTCCTGTACGGCAGATTTTTTTTCTGGAAAATAATATGGACAATATTAAGGCGCAATTGAGTGCTTTTTTTCAGCATGGCTTTATCGTTATTAATTTTGATGAATTTTCACAGATTCATGAAATTCAGAATATTGTGCGTTCTATTTTTCCCTGCGAACCCATTGAGCTGCATCGCGTTAATTTGTCCTTGGATGAGCGATTATTGCTCATTAAAAAAGCACAAGATGCAATCGGAAAACGGAAACTCGTTAGGGATTTATTGCTCAATAACTCAGCGCTGTTTAGTGAATTATTGGGTCCCGATGTCGATATACAAACCAATCCTTACTTGCGTGTTTCACGCCCCAATTTAGAGACTGATTTAGTGGACTGGCATCGCGACACCTTTAATGGCAACGAATATTGCGAACTGAATATTTGGTTTCCTGTGTTTCCACTTGAACAGGGATCAGGATTAACTTTGCTAGAAGGTTCACATCTTATTTCATCAAAAAATATTGCCTATGTTGATGAAGAGAACGAATTTCGAAAAACAGTTACCAAAGGTTCGGTTGCGAATCAGCTTGGATTTTTGTATGCGCGAAAAACAGATGATTCCATTCGAGCGCTCGATAAAAATAAAGTGAGAATGCTTGCGCCCCATGTTGGTCAGGCGGTTTTTTTCTTTGGACATATGGTGCACCGAGCGCAAAATCATTCGAGTAAAACACGATTGAGTATCGATGTCCGTATTAAAAATAGTTTTGCGCAGACAAAAACAAAACCGGGGTATTACGAATCTTTTCTGAAAGGAAGGATATCGCGGTATGTGGAGAGTATGGAACCCCTGAATCTTTAATTGTAATAATTTATTACCAGAGTATTTAAATATGTTTTGTTTTAACTGCACTGCTTGCATAACACAAAAAATACCTTATGGATATGCAGATTCAAAAGTTGGTTTGGTGCAATTTTTTGAAAACCTATCGATAGGATTTTGCAGCCGCTGCAAGATTCCGCAAGTTGAGCATGCAGCATTGTCACCTGAAAAATTGAATCAGTATTATTCTTTTGTTTACAGAAGCAAAACGAATTTAGAGCCCCATACTGCAATACTGGGATGTAGCCCTTATTTTACTGCTCGTGCTGATGCACAAATTGCTTTGATTAAAAAATATATTTCTCAGTCTGATGTGCGACATGTATTTGAATTTGGTGCAGGTTATGGATACGCGCTAAAAGCAATACAGAGGCAATTTCCCAGTGCGAAGTTGTACACCAATGAATGTGATCAAACAATCAAGTTTTTATCTGATATTCATCAATATGCTGCGGAAATTCAGTATGATGTTGTGATTATGTCTCATGTCCTTGAGCATTTAGAGTATCCACAAAATTATCTGGCCAATATTTTAAATAACCTGAAAAAGGGTGGGATTTTATTTATCGAGGTTCCTGTGCAAACACAGGAATTGCGGCAGAAGAATGTGATAATGGAGCCTCACGTGACTTTTTTTACATTATCAACTTTGAGAAGTTTTATGAGTCGCCATTTTGGCTCTCAATTGGAAATTCTATATTCAGGCACGGCGGGACGATATACCGGAGATATTGGTTTATTAACACGTGTTCGTCGGAGTATACGCTACAGATTTGCAAGACTACTGCGATTACCCTTAAAGACTCATGGACACGGATCGATGGGTTTTGATAATGATACACGAAAAAATGTGTGGGATAACGTTCGAATTGTCTGTCGTAACAGATAATAACCGCGGAAAAATTATTATGGAAATTGATTTAATGAAAAATTACCCTCGCACTAAACGCAATCCTTTAGAGCGCGGAAAAACAAAAACACCTGAAGACCGGGCAATCGCGCGCCAATTTGGAAAAGCATTTTTCGACGGATCTCGCGATCAAGGTTATGGTGGTTTTAATTATCACTCGCGTTTTTGGGAACCCGTTATCCCAGATTTTCAAAAACAATATCATTTAGATCAACACAGTTCTGTGCTAGATGTTGGTTGCGCCAAGGGATTTATGATGCACGATATGGTGAAGTTAATTCCGGGAATTACCGTGAAAGGAATTGATATTTCAAATTATGCGATTGAAAACACGATTGATTCAATGAAGCTGCATTGCCAAGTCGGTTGTGCCACAAAGTTGCCATTTCCCGATAAAAGTTTTGATTGCGTAATCTCTATTACCACTTTGCACAATCTAGAAAAACCTGAATTAATAAAAGCATTACAAGAAATAGAACGCGTGAAGAAAAAATATAGTTTTATCACCGTGGATGGTTATCACAATGATGAAGAAAAAGAACGCATGTTTGCGTGGAATTTAACGGCAAAAACGGTTTTGCATGTCGATGAATGGAAACAACTATTTAAAGATGTAGGTTACACCGGCGATTATTATTGGTTTATCCCATGACACCCAATCAAAAAAAGGAATTATTTTATTCGATGCTGCGTATTCGCATTATTGAAGAAGCGATTGCAGAAAATTATTCGAAACAAAAAATGCGCACGCCTGTGCATTTATCGATTGGTCAAGAAGCAGCAGCAGTAGCCAGTGGCGCTGTGTTACAAACAAATGATTACGCGGTCAGCGGTCATCGTGCGCATGCGCACTATCTGGCGAAAGGTGGCGATCTTAATGCAATGATTTCTGAAATTCACGGGAAGGTGACCGGTTGTTGTCGCGGTCGCGGTGGGTCGATGCACTTGGTTGATCGATCTGTTGGATTTATGGGTAGCACGGCGATAGTGGGCAACACAATTCCGATTGGCGTTGGATTAGGATTGTCGCTTCAATTAGAGAAAAAAAATAATATCAGCGCGATTTTTTTAGGCGATGGCGCCATTGAAGAAGGTGTATTTTACGAATCTCTTAATTTTTCGGTATTAAAAAAATTACCGATATTATTTATTTGTGAAAATAATTTGTATTCGGTGTATACGCCGCTACAAAAACGCCAGCCCATTAATCGAAAAATATATGAAATGGTTCGAGCAATTGGCGCAAAAACAGAATGTGTTGAAAATGGGTATGATGTTTTAGCATGCGTTGATGCACTGCAAAAAATGACTGATTATGTGCGCGCTAAAAATGGCGTTGGTTTTGTAGAAATATATAATTATCGTTATCGAGAACACTGCGGTCCTAATTTTGATAATGATATTGGATATCGCACTGTTGCTGAATATGAATCGTGGTTAGCAAAAGATTCGATTGATTTCTTTTATAAAAAATGTTTACAAGAAAATATAATTTCTGAAAATCAATTTAAAAAAATGAAAATAGATATTACACAGGAAATTATTACCGCTTTTGATTTTGCAGAAAAGTCTGTATTTCCCGATAAAAAAGAAGCAATTTCGGGTGAATATGCTGAAAGAATTCAGAAGGATGTCGCATGCGTCAATTAACCTACACAGCAGCTATTAATGAAGCGATGCATATTGCAATGCAAGAAAATAATAAATTAATTTGTTATGGCTTAGGAACAGATGATCCCAAAAATATTTTTGGTACAACACAACAATTACAAGAAAAATTTGGTGCGCATCGCGTATTTGATATACCCACATCCGAAAACGCAATGACGGGTGTTGCAGTAGGTTTAGCATTAGGTGGGTATCCATCTGTAATGTCACATCAACGCCTCGACTTTTTTTTGTTGGCGATGGATCAGCTTGTTAATTCTGCGGCGAAATGGCATTACATGTTTGGCGGGCAATCCAATATTTCCATTGTGATTCGATTAATAATGGGTCGTGGTTGGGGACAAGGCCCCACGCACTCGCAAAATTTACAATCATGGTTTGCACATATTCCGGGATTAAAAGTGGTGACACCGACATCCGCTTATGATGCAAAAGGACTGTTATTATCGAGTATTCGTGATAATAACCCCGTTGTATTTTTAGAGCATCGTTGGTTGCACAATAGCGTGAGTGAAGTGCCGACGGGTAATTATGAAATCGAGTTAGGAAAAGCAAAAGTGGTGCGTAGCGGTAAAGATATTTCTTTAGTTGGAATGTCATACATGACAATTGAGGCAATGTGCGCTGCAAATTATTTGGCACAATTTAATATTGATTGTGAGGTTGTTGATTTGCGATCGATCCGCCCGATGGACTTTGAAACTATTTTTAATTCAGTGCGAAAAACAAAGCGAATTATCGCATTAGATACGAGTCAACCAATGTGTTCAGTTGCGAGTGAAATTATTTCGCGCGTGAGCTGCCATTTATTTTCTGAATTAAAATCAGCGCCGCAGATGATTGCGAATCCTGATAATCCAGAACCAACGAGTTTTGGTTTAACAAAATATTATCATCCTACTGCGGAAGATATTGTGCAGCGTGTTGCACAAATGTTGAATGTGAAAATTCCTGCAATGCCATTATCTACGCGTCCTCACGATGTGCCAGGCGATTGGTTTAAAGGGCCGTTTTGATTATGAAAACAATGAATTCTACTGGCGCGAAAAGAGAATTTTTAGCAACGACGGCATTGGAAACATTCTGGGATGAAACCGCGCCCATTTTATTTTTAGGAGATTGGTGTACTTCTTATAAGAACAGAAAATTATGGGAGCGTCTCGATGCAGAGACATTAGATCCACCACAACAAGATATGAGTATCACATTGCGTGAGGTGGATAAAATATACAGTGACTTGTTACCAAAAATTGCCAAATGGCTTAATTCAGTGCATTCAGTTGATTATTCTATCAAATACTGGGAAATTGTTTTGGGTTCCTTCCTGCTGATGCATATCCTCATCATATATGATCGATTTTATCATTTGAAACGTGCCTATACCTTGAATCCAGAATTCAATACCATTGGATTGCATACAAATTCATTTGTGACACCCATTGATTCGCATGAATATCATGGATTGATTCACCAAGATCATTGGAATTTGCAAGTTTTTACCCAATTGATCTCTCTCAATTTTAAAAAACCCATTTCTTTTTTTTCTTATGATTCTGATATAAAAAAAAATCGTATAGAAAAACTAAAGAATAGAAATAGTTACAGATTTTTTACTCGGATCCGAATTAATTTTGCATGGATGATAGCCAAGTTGCGTGGTCATAAAACTGTTTCGCTGATGTCAGCCTTTATTCAAAAAAAACATTTGTTTTTCTTCATGCTTTCATCACGATTTAAAATTTTATTGTTAGAGCCACGAAAAGTTGCAACTGATGATTACTTTAAATTGCTTGATGTGAGTCCTGATCATTCCCTGCGAAGTCAACTCACAAAAATATCCGTTGCTGATGAACTTTCAAAATCCATTCTTGCGTTATTGGCCGTTAACATGCCGATGTCGTTTATAGAAAATTACAATGCCATGTGTGTGATCAGCCAGAAACACTACCCCTATTTTGTAAAAGCTGTTTACGGAGCCGGTGGGTTTACTCCTGACTCAGTAAAGCTATGGACAGCAAAAAATCAAGAAAAAGGTCTGTTGCGCATTGGTTCGCAGCATGGTCGATGTTATGACTTATTAAAATCCTCGCCAAATCAGTTTCTTGAACATAAAACATCTGATTTTTATGTTGAATTTGGATCACAGAGTAACGGAAAAGTGATTGCCGCGCCGGTTCCTTTTCTTTGCGAGATCAAAGATAAAAAAATTAAAAATTGCAGCTATTCTGTTTCAAAAGAAAGGATTATATGGGTGACAACTGAATTTGGTCGCTATCCAACTTTGGGTACCCCCATTAATTACAATTATTATAGAAAATTGTATTGCGATTGGCAGGTCAATGTATTGTCTTCATTGAGCAAAGAGATTTTTTCAAGTTTGACAATGCGGTTTCGTCATTCCGATTTTTCTGATGATTGGCGAATGATAAGCGATCAATTTCCCGCTTTGGATTTTCATAAACCCAACTCTAAAGATTCATTTCTTGATCACATATACACTGCTCGGTTGTTATTATTTGATAATCTAAACACCACGTATTTGTATGGACTTGGTTTGAACGTACCGAGTATTTTATTCTGGGATGAGAGAATATATGAGCTTAGTGATCAGGCAAGACCGTATTTTAATGTCTTAAGTGAAGCCGGTATTTATCACAATAACTGGAAATCAGCGGTCGACTTCATTAATACGGTTGGAAAAGATCCTTTGTCTTGGTGGTATAGCGCCACAGTTCAGAATGCGCGAAAACATTACTGTGATCGTTATTTACAATATTCCAAATCATGGAAGAAAGAATGGAAAAGGATTCTTGTTGGTTTTGTTCAAAAAAAAGAAAACGAAAATAGCGGTGTTCTATGAATTTTTATAAGATGCGTTTCTTACTCTTAATAAAAAAAATGTGCGAGGTTTTTGGATTACGTTCATTTCGAGTGTATCGATTTTGTTTAGAGCGATTACCAAGCCGTTCTCCGGCGTTCACTGATTTTCCGGGTATGACGATTCGCATACAAAAAAATATAACGGTACCTGAAATACAAAAGCACAAAAACAAAAAAATCATGATTTTTGGAATTCCAAAATCAGGTAATGTATGGTTGCTGAATTTGTTGCAAGAAATTACAGGTCTTGAAAGCCAGGTGTCTTTTACACACCAACCTTTTTCTTCCCAGCGTTTTGATAGAAATATTTTTCGCGCTGTTTGCATTGTGCGAGACCTGAGGGATGTGGTTGCCTCTTATTATCGCTTCACTAAAAGAAAAGGGAATCGAAATAACACCACCGCTTATTTTGATTCCGCTGATGAATTTTATTATAAATATTTTTTGACAATGTTGAAAAGTGCGCAGAATGATATTGAGCTGTCGCTGCCAGATGCCTTGGCTGATTTTGGCGTACCAATCGTGAAATATGAGGATTTATTGCATAATCCCGTTCAAGAAATTATAAAATTGTTTCAACAGTGGAAACTCGTCGACATTGATCAATACGTGATTGAAAAAGCCGCACGGAAATATGAGGTTTCTTCCGAAAAACAACCACAATATCGCACAACGGAGCATATTTTTCATGATCATGCGCAATTTGTTGAAAAGAAAGGTTATAAGGATGTGCTGTCGCCCAATGCGCTGCGCCATATTGAAAAGTATTTTGGAGAGCATTTGGAACGTTGGGGATATCATTTGGAGTCGCAATCCTCATTCAACTTGCTTGATTCGCACGCAACCGTCAGAGAGTAAGGCGTCACCGAGGATTTAGTGCGCGAAAAAATTTCACAACTTACATTGAATTTGCAAAATCAAACCATCGCGCCCTTATGGCCGTTTTTAAATGACCAGCTGATTGGCGATGTTGCCGTTGGACAGCAGTATGTATGGCAGAGAAAATCAAAAATTATTTTTCGAGGTGTGCGCATTGCAATGCTATTTCGAAGTACGGGGATGATGATTTTTTTGGTGGGTTTTATCAAAGTTTTTAAAATTTACCATGATGTTAAAAAAAAACAACACGGGAAAAAAATTCAGAATTTTTGTTGTGATCATATTTTCATGACCCATGGTGCCAATGCAGAAAAATTTATATGGCGCGACTACTTGTCTGAAACTCAAGGATCGATTGCCTATGTTAATATTGCGTCTAGCGAAGGTTTGGAAAAATTTCAAATTCCAGCATTGCGGTATTTGATTTTTGGTGTTTTAAAAAACACGATAGGTTTAAGTAAAAAAATAAAAATCATTTGCAAAAATCTTCAAATTCCCACGATGGATTTTTTAACACAGGCTGCATTGCATATTGGAGAATATGCTTTTTTCCAAAAATTTTTTCAACAACAAAAAAAATATGCGCTGAAAACGGTGACTTTTTTAGCGCTGTATCCTGCGGCACATGCTTGTCGATTCGCTCAAATAAAAATTATTTATCGCTCGCATGGATTGATTCGCTTGAGCATTCCAATGCTGAAGCCAGATGAAATGTTAGTGATTGCGCCAGAAGAAAAAATTTATTTTGAAAGTGCATTTCATCCTGTTTTTTCTTGTCGTGTTTCTTCGACGCCCGCAATGTTGGCGGGCAGACTGCAAAAAAGCATTTTAATATTGCCGCCACAATCCTTCGAGCCATATTTGTCGGAAACCCAAAACAATTTTAATCACTTCCTCTGCTGGGCAGTATCGCAAGATTTTAAAATAATTGTACGGCCTTCACCGACAATGCGGGAAGATTCTATTTTTGCGCTTGAGAAACTACTCACTTGTCCAATCACATTGGATCCGCCCATCGAAGACTTCGAGAAGTCTTTGTCTTATTGGCGACCTATGTTTGTGCTTGGTTTAAATAGCACGGGGTTATATACTGCTTTGTCTATAGGTATTATACCTATTAGCGTTTGTCATCCAATATTAGAAAAACATGTGTATAGCGGTGTTTATCCATTTGCGCAGAGAGCTTTTTTTTGGCCACGAGATCAGATGCTATTAGAAAATATTTTAGCGTCTGATCCGAGTGTATATTCGCAGGTGATTATGCGTTTATCTCATTCTCAAGAAAAGAAAATTTCATGAAGAAAAAATTATTAAAAATATTTTATTTTACCTTATCTAAATTTTGTGTTTTTAAATTTTTCTATTGGGTGAATCGTAATAAACAAATAGTGATTACCTACCATAACATTATTCCTGATTACCTGTTTGATAATACTGTGCATTTGGGTATGTCACATTCGCAAAGTGTGTTTGAAAAACAAATAGAACATATTAAAAAAAGGTTTCATCCAATCACAGAGAAAAAAATATTAATAACGTTTGATGATGGTTATAAAAATCAATTTGAAATTTCTGCAAGCATTCTTAACAAATACAATCTCAAGGGAACTTATTTTATTACATTTAAATTATTGATAGAGCAATTCACCTTGACAGTTGATCGAATGATGCAATGGATTAGTTATGTACCCATGGGTTCTTATAAAATTTTAAATAGGGTATATGAAATTAACGATAGTAATAGACAAGGTATTGCATCACATATTTATGTCAAATTACTCGGTAATTTTCAAATGTGGGATACCATAGAAACCGAACTAGATCAAGCCTATCCTTTTGAAGATTTAAAAATAGACCCGGAACTAAAACGATTGCGGTTTGATGCGATGTGCGAAGAAGATTTAATAAACCTTGCGTCAAACGGACATACTATTGCAGCACATAGCTGGGATCATAAACCTTTATCAACCATGTCAATGACACAACAAAAAAGGGATTTTGCGCTTTCCAAGAAATACGCTGATCGTTATTGCAATTCAAGTTGGTATAGTTATCCTTATGGCGGGAAAGATGAAGTATCTCAAGAAACAGCTAAAATATGCGAGGAATATGGTTTTACCGCAGGGTTTATGAATATCTCTGATTTTTCAGATTGGAAAAACATAAAAAAAGAATATCGCATTACACGTTTTAGCCTGCCAAATTACGTTGATCCTTATGTCATAGATGCGAAATTATCTGGTTTTGAATTTTTTATTAAACGTCTAATACAAAAAAATATCAAGGGTAAAATATGGACGAGAAGAAATTTTACAGAATGCTAGATGAAATTCTTGGATTGGATTTAGGAACAATTAACGGCAATGAGTCTTTATCCAACGCTGGGTTGTTTGATTCTCTGTCTATGCTTGGCTTGATTTCATTATTGGATATGGATTTTGGAATTCAGACAGAGCCAAATAAAATCATTAAAATAGGTACTATTTTCGACTTATTTCAGATGGTACGCATCAAAGATTTTAGTGCATTTTAGTATAACTTATGCAGGCAGCAGTTTGCTTATTGATGGTGGGCGTTCATTAAGTGCGGAATAAGTGATGAGAAAGGCAAAGATACAATCTGTAGAATACTATTTACCAAGTCAAATTCTAGATAATGAAAGCTTGACGACTCAATTTCCAGGTTGGACAGCAGAAAAACTAACAAAAAAAACAGGGATAAGGCTGAGACATATTGCGGCACCCGATGAGAATGCTTCAGACTTAGCATACCAAGCAGCCATTAAATTATTTAAATCGGGAGCATGCGTTCCACAAGAAATAGAGTTTATACTGCTGTGCACACAGAGTCCTGATTATTTTCTACCAACAACTGCATGTATTTTACAAGATAGACTTGGCATTCCAACAAGCTCAGGCGCTTTGGATTTTAATCTCGGGTGTTCCGGGTATATTTATGGGTTATCACTTGCAAAAGGATTAATCGAAACGGGACAAGTGAATAATGTGTTATTAATTACAGCTGAAACTTATAGCAAATATCTTAGAGAGAATGACATCAGTACGCGCGCTATATTTGGAGATGCAGCAGCGGCAACATTCATTAATTTAAATACAAGTCATGATAATACCACTGAGTTAAGCCATTTTGTTTTTGGAACAGATGGTTCTGGCAGCGAGAATCTTATTTTACGAGAAGGGGCATCAAGATTTCCCTCGTCAAGTTTACAAAACCTATTTATGAACGGGCCTGAGATTTTTTCATTTACAATAAAAACCATTCCGAAAGCGATAGAAAATTTACTGAAAAAAGCTAAATTAGATATCAATGAAATTGATTATTTTATATTTCACCAAGCAAATGAGTATATGCTTTCTCATTTAAGAGACAAACTTAATATCCAAAACAACAAGTTTTATATCGACCTTGAAAATTTTGGCAATACTGTTTCATCAAGCATACCTATCGCATTTAAAGATGCATTATCAAAAAATATCATTAAATCTGGTGATAAAATAATCATGTTGGGTTTTGGTGTTGGATATTCTTGGGCTGGTTGTTTAGTACAGCAAATGGAGTATTTCTAAATATGCAAAATATTGAAATTAAAAAATCAAGTTTGCATGATTTTGAAAAAATTTATCCTTTGCTGCAAGAATTCAACTCTCCTTTTTCGAAGCAAGATTGGAGTCACCTTTTTACCTACTGCTGGGACGGAGCTGAAAAATTTTGTGGATTCCATTTAGAAAATCAAGAAGGTGTCGTTGGGTTTATGGGATTAATTTTTTCATGTCGATATAAAGATAACCAGACCTACAAATTTTGCAATATTACTTCTTTAATTGTAAAAAAAGAATATCGAATGTTTACACCGTTGTTTTTGAAAGAAGTGAAAAAAATGAACGATATCGTTTTGATAGCATTGAACCCTATTCACAAAGCATATCTGCTCTGGACTAAGATTGGATTTATTCCAATTGAAAAGCAATACACGATAATACCTACGATAAACGAAAAATTTTATAGAAAGACTCGCGCAAATGTTCGCGAGTTACCAATTGATTTTGACCAACTTGATGTCGAAAATAAACGTATCATAACTGATCATAAAAAGTATAATTGTAAATGTATCATGTTTGGAAACAATACTGATTATTGTGTATTAATATATAGAATTACACACCAAATTCATTTCGCAATTCCTGTAAAAAAAATTCATATACTGTATATTAGTGATACTGCACTATTCAATGAAAATATAATTGATTTTTTAAACGCTTTTGGTACACGGTTTGGTTTGTTATCTGCTGTCTATGTGGATAGTCGTTTTTTAGATAGAAAACACTTCTTGTTATCTATTACAAAAAAATTTACGTTTCCAAAAATATTATGTTGCAATCCATTTAAGGATAAAATTGGGGTAGATATTCTGTATTCTGAAGCTATATTGCTGTGAATTTCAAGATTTGTAACGGATCATTTGTAAAAAAATTATCCTGAAAAAATGATCCAAAATTTTGGTTGACGACAGCTCTTCTTGTTTAGTAGAGTCATTGTGCCATTTTGTACATGTTCCTAAGGATAAATGACTGGATGTTGTGTTTAAAAAAAGAAACAGCGGAAGTTTATTATCTCGGCTGTTTGCAAAAATTATTAAAACGTCAGGACAGCGAGCAGTTGCAAAGTTTATTAATGCAAAGCAGCAGGAACCGCGCTCGTTTTTGTTTGCACTCTAGAAAAGAAAGCGACTTGCATGAAATGTTTGAGATGTTATCAAAAGATGTGTATATGCGACCGCATAAGCAGATAAATAAATGCACTTCGTATCATATTGTTTCCGGAATGCTGAAGCTTTATTTGTTTGATGATGGTGGAAAAATCATTGATATTTTTTCATTGGGTGATTTCCATTCTGGAAAACCCTATTATTTCCGTGCCCCAAAAAATACCTATCGAACCTTGGTGCCCGAAAGTGATTTTGTTTTATATCATGAAACAACGACGGGTCCGTTCAATAAGGCTGATACTGTTTTTGCTCCTTGGTCTCCGATAGAAGATGATGTGGATGGAAGAAAACTATTTAAGTCCTTTGTTACAAATGCTTTAAATTTTTGATTGAGGTTCGTTCTTATGCCGCTAAATTTCTATACACGCACGACATGTAGATTGTGTAATAGTACAGGATTATTGTGTGTTTTATCGCTTAAGTCAACGCCACTTGAGGATGATTATTTGCCTAAAATCAGGGCTGCTCAGTCTCTTCAAAAATTTCCGCTGAAAGTCATGTTGTGTCAAGAATGCGGAAATGCCCAATTATCAAACGTTATCATGCCGGAGTCTATTTATGATAATCACTATATTTATCAAACCTCGTCATCTCCAGGTTTAAAAGAGCACTTCGAGAAAGTTTGCAAGCATTTGATTGAAAAAACGCATTTACCTGCGAATAGCTGCGTTGTTGATATTGGTTGTAATGACGGCATTCTGTTAGAGCATTTTCGAAACATGAATATGCAAATTATTGGTGTTGAGCCATCCATAGTTGCTGAAATAGCGAAAAAGAAAAATTTGCAAATTTATCAATCCTTTTTTGATGCCAATACTGCACAAAGTATTTTAAGTGAACATGGGAAAATATCGCTCATTACTGCTAGTAATGTGGTTGCAAATATCGATGATCTCGATCGGTTTATTGAAACGGTTAAAATATTGATGGGACGCAATAGCGTTTTTGTTATCGAAACTGGATATTGGGGGTCATTGGTTAAAAATTCTGTTTTTGATTTTATTTACCATGAACATCTTAATTATTTTACCATCAAGTCATTATCGATTTTTTTCAAAAAGCATGATATGCATTTATTCGACGTTGAATTGGTCGAAACCAAAGGGGGGTCGGCCAGAATGTATGTGCAATTAAACCATGGAAATCATAATGAATTTTCCTCGGTTTCTGAATTTATAAAAACTGAAGAAAATGATGAGTTATTTCAGATTGAAACTTATGAAAGATTTTATAACAGACTTGAAACTGCAAAAACAAAATGTCATCAATTGCTAGACAATCTGGGTGCTCAAAAAGAAGTGATCGCGGGTTATGGTGCATCTACTTCTGTGACGACTTTGTTGCACTTATTTGAGCTTGGCGATCGAATACATTTTTTGGTCGATGATAATCCGCTCAAGCATAATACGGTGAGTCCTGGCTACCATTTACCCGTTTATCCATCAACAGCATTGTGCGAGTATTCAATAAAATATGCATTGATATTACCTTGGAGATTTTCTGAAAGCATTGTCAGCAGAAATAGAGTTTTTATGGAAAATGGTGGGCGTTTTCTTGAGGTTTATCCAGAACCTTCTTTGGTGAAGACGCAGCATTTTGTGGCTTCTGTTTCCTAAGTGATTTAAATTGATATTCAGAGATTCAATGGAAGATACATTTTTCAAAAAAATAGCAAGACGAATCCTGCTGGTGACATTTGTTCTTCCATTATTGCTTGTAATGAAACTCATCGCCGTTTTTTATCCTTACCAATTTGTTTTGCTTGGTTCCAGAAGAATCGGGCATTTGGCGGTTGAATCGGAGCTACTGTTGCGCCGCCAATACAAAAAATCGCGCGGCACACCCAGTTATATTTATGTCGAAAACCCTCGCGTACAAATTTCAAATGTTTATTTGTATCAATTGGTAAAAAAGCATTTTTCCATTATTCGATCATATTACTTTTTTAATTTTATTCAAAAGTATCGTTATCACTCTTTAATTAAACTATTTAATTTATTTTTTATTTTTCCAGATTGCTATGATTCATTGGTTGAATTTGCCGAAGAGGGTTATGCGCCTGTGCAACTTCAAATACCAAAATCTGATATTGCATCCGGAAGAGAAATAGTGCGCGATAAGTTTGAGGTTGATGTTGAGACTGATAAAATTATTTGCATTTTTGCACGGGATAGCCAATATTTATCGGAAACATTTCCTGGTGTGAATTATTCGCACCATGATTATCGAGATGTGGATATTCAAACTTTTATAAAAACAATTGATTATTTGACAAATAAGGGATACAAAGTTTTTCGCATGGGCAAGATAATGAAAAATCCCGTGGAATATCAACACCCTAATTTTTTTGATTATGCATTTTCGGAACATCGTTCAGATTTTTTGGATGTTTTTTTATTTCATCAATGTTATCTTACGATCGGTACAACTTGTGGTCTTGTTGATTTGACTACGATTTTTAACAGACCCAATTTAATTATTGGATTTGCACCACCGTTTGATGCACCCACTGGATATAATGCGTTGCATATTCCCAAAAAAGTTTGTTACAGCGACACCCAAGAAGAAATCTCTATTGATAAGTTGTACGATATATTTTTAGATTTAGAAAAGAAATATCAATTTACGTATTTTGATATGAAGCGTTTTAATTTTTCTTATGTTGAAAATACGTCAGAGGAAATTTTCTTGGCAACCGTGGAGATGTTAACAAGATTAGAGGGGCGGTGGCATTCCACTCAAGAAGATCAATCCTTAGAAGCATGTTATTTACGTTATTGGGAGCGAGTACGTAGAGATGCTTTTTTGAAGCCATCGATTGCAACATCGTTTCTTAAAATAAATAAACATTTGTTTAATTGAAATGAAATCCGGTCTTATTTAAATGAGAGAGTGACTTAATGAAAGCCGCTGTATTAGTAGAATCTGGAAAACCATTAGAAATTGTCGAGCTAAAACTTCCGGAGCAATTAGAGGCGGGGCAAGTATTAGTAAAGGTGCATTATAGTGGTATTTGTGGATCACAGATCAACGAAATTGCTGCAAAAAAAGGAGAAGATAAATATCTTCCGCATCTATTAGGCCACGAAGGCGTGGGTGTTGTTTTGGAAACAGGACCTGGTGTGACTCAAGTCAAAAAAAATGATCGTGTAGTGATGCATTGGCGTGTCAATGAAAAAGGAATGCAATCTCAGCCGCCAAAATATTGGTGGGACAAGAAACAAGTTAATGCGGGCTGGGTGACTACGTTCAATGAAAAAGCCATTGTTTCTGAAAATCGTTTAACGGTCATTGATGATGATATTGATGCGCGTTTAGCGCCATTGTTTGGTTGCGCAATCACAACGGGCTTAGGTGTTGTGAACAATGATGCTGAGATTAAATTAGGGCAATCCGTTATTGTGTTTGGATTGGGCGGTATTGGTTTGAATATTGTTCAAGGCGCTGATTTAGTTTCTGCACACCCGATTATTGGTGTTGATTTGGTTGCTGAAAAAATTTCTTTGGCCAAGAAATTCGGATTAACGCACGGTATTTTGGCAAGTTCTGCAACACTGCGCCAAGATTTGAGTCAAATTGTTGGTGTCAATGGGGCAGACGTGGTCATTGATACTACGGGAAATTGTCGGGTCATTGAAATGGCCTACGAGCTCACACAACCAAAAGGAAAAACGATTTTGGTGGGTGTGCCAAAAGAAAATGAGTTGATTTCCATATATTCGCTCCCATTGCATTTTAATAAGATACTCAAAGGATCGCATGGAGGTCAGTCTGTACCTGATCGCGATATTCCGCGTTATATGAAACTTTGGCGAGCAGGAAAATTAAAATTGGGTGGCTTGGTGTCGCATGAATATCCGCTTATAAAAATAAACGAAGCGATCGATGCGATAAAACAAGGCATTCCAGGACGTGTTGTGATTAATATGGGCGATTTATGAAACTTGGGATTGATCTTGATCATACGATTATTAATTATCATGATGTATTTTTGAGAACAGCGAAGCAAAAAGGTTTGGTGCCGGATGTTTTTAGTGGCGACAAAGATGATATAAAAAAACATATTCAATCACGTTACACTGAGAAAGATTGGATGTCGTTACAAGGATGCGTGTATGGCGATGGCATACGTCAAGCAAAGTTAATGCCTTACATTGCTGAGTTTTTGCAATTTTGCCGTCAGTTGTCTATTCCATTTGTGATTATCAGTCATAAAACAAAATATGGGCATTTTGATGCAAATAAAATAGATTTGCGAAACACGGCTCGTGGTTGGCTTGCGGAACAGCAATTTTTCGATCCAAAATTTCTTGGCCTACAAGATGATGAATTGTTTTTTACTGAAACACGTGGTGAAAAATTAGCAATGATCAGGAAACAACAATGTACCCTCTTTATCGATGACCTACTAGATTTGTTGTTAGAACCCGAATTTCCGGCTAATATTCATCGTGTCTGGTATGCTTATGGCAAAAAAAGTATTGAAAGCATACCTCATGATATTTCCGTCATTGATGATTGGCGGCAAGCAATTGGAATGCTAAAAAGCGTTATATGTCTAAATTAAATAGTGCGATGACGGATTTTATTGCAGAGGCATTATTGCAACGGCCAAAATCAATCACACAAATACTTGGTGGCGGGAATAATCAAGTGTATCGTGTTTCTCTTGAAAGCGGAGAGCACTATGCTCTGAAATCCTATCATGTTGATCAATACGAAAAAGATTTATTCCGTATGAGACGAGAATTGGATAGTTTTTCATTTTTGTATCAATGCGATGAAAAACAGATTCCGCAGGTAGTCGCTTTCGATCATAAACAGTTGCTTGCGCTGTATAGCTGGATTGATGGAAATCCCATCACTGAGATTACCCATCATGATATTTTGGTTTCTGTAGATTTTATTTCACGTTTAAAACAGTATTCGAAAAAAAATGAAGCCAAAAAAATGTTGCTGGCCAGTGATCATGCGCTATCCATAGAAAATGTTTTTTCTCAAATTGATAGACGAATTCATTTCTTTGAAAAAGACGCCGCTGATCATATGACGCTCCAGGGATTTTTGAAAAAAAAGTTTAAACCTCTGTATCATAAAGTGCGCGGGCAGTTTTATCAAAAAAATGTTTTAGGATGGGAATCACTACCGCTTGAAAAAGCAATCCTAAGTCCTTCTGATTTCGGTTGCCATAACATGCTTAAAAATGAAAACAACGCAATTTTTTTTATTGATTTTGAATATTTTGGATGGGAAGATCCGGCCGCATTATTGGCGCATTTTTTATTACATCCCAGCATGCAATTATCTGAAAAAAATCGTGCGTTGTTTTATGAAAAATTGTCATCATTATATTCTGAAGACCCCCTGTTTCAAAAACGTTTTCACACCCTTTTTTATTTACTTGGCTTCGCGTGGGTTTTGATTATTTTAAATGAATTTTTGCCATACAAACAAAAACATCGTTTGTCGGCTGGGCGGTTCAGTAGAGAAGACATCGCGCATATTCAGACCACACAATTAAAAAAAGCAACTCAGAGATTTGAACAACTTGAAAAAATGGAGCAATCGGCTTACTTAGAAAACCGTATGAAGCAAGGATCTTTATGTTAACGGCTGCAGTATGGCATAAAAAAGCACTAAACATGACATTAGATTTGCGCTCCATGCAATTGCGCGCATTAGTTTTCCGCGCTTTTTTAAGCAGTAAACGCGGTCATATTGGCTCCGCGCTTTCGTTGATTGAAATTTTACGAATTTTATATGATGAAATTTTGTGTTATCACTCGGATGATCCGTCATGGTGCGATCGTGATTATTGTATTCTCAGCAAAGGCCATGGTTGTTTGGCCTTATATGCGTTATTAGCCGACAAAGGGTTTTTTCCGTTAACAGAATTAGATACTTTTTGTAAAAAAACTTCATTATTGGGTGGGCATCCTGAGCCAAAAACACCCGGCGTTGAATGGCCAACCGGTTCTTTGGGACATGGATTATCTGTGGGTATTGGCATGGCAATTGCTGCAAGGATGCGAAAAAAAAATAACAGGGTGTTTGTTATCGTAGGTGATGGCGAGATCAATGAAGGCTCAATTTGGGAGGCGGCGCTGTCCGCTGCGAAACATAAATTGGATAATTTAATTGTCATCGTTGATTACAACCAGCTGCAATCTTATGGTTCTACGGAATCAGTTCTTAATTTGGAGCCCTTGGTTGATAAATGGGTAAGTTTTGGATTTTCAGTTTTTGAAACCAATGGACATGATTTGAATTTTTTGCGAGACACTTTTTTGGCTGCTGGTATGATGAACAATAAACCCAAAGCTATTATTTGCCATACTGTAAAGGGAAAAGGAATTGCAATTGCAGAAGATAATTTAATGTGGCATCACAAATCTAAGTTATCTGACAGCGAAATGCTTGCCGTTAGAGCAGCATTGGATATGGAGCAAGATTTGTGCGTGCAAAAAGTTTAGAGTGTGTTTATGAGCTGGCGAAACGCGATCCGCGTGTTGTGTATATTGGTTCTGACGTTGGTGTTGGAACATTAGATAATTTTAAAAAAGAAATGCCAGATCGTTTTTTTGTAGAAGGAATTTCTGAAGCACACGTGATTGGTATGGCCGCTGGATTGGCGAAAGCGGGGTATATTCCCTACGTCAATACGATTGCTACTTTTTTGACGCGACGCTGTTATGAGCAGATTGCAATTGATGTATGTTTACAAAATTTACCTGTGCGCTTAATCGCGAATGGCGGCGGGTTGGTTTATGCTCCCCTAGGTCCAACGCATATGGCAATCGAAGATATTGGTCTGATGCGTTTGTTGCCAAATATGCAAATTATTGCGCCTTGTGACGCGGCTGAACTAGAAAAAATAATGATGGAGTCTTTTGATGCTGCAAATCCTATGTATATCCGCATTGCAAAGGGAGATGAGCCTGAGATTTCTAATACGCATTCAGACAAGTTAAGAAAGTTTGGTAAGATTTTATTAATTACAACGGGCGTGATGGCGCATCAAGCATTAAAAGTGGTTGCATCGTTTGAGAAAGAAAATATTTCTTGTGGTTTTTTGCATTTGCCGATAATAAAACCCATTGATAAGAAACTTCTCATGTCTTACATTAAAAATGCCGAACTGATTGTTACTATCGAAGAGCATGTGAAAGAAGGCGGTTTAGGCAGTAGTATTTGCGAAATGGTTTCGGATTGTTTCGACGAAAATTTTCCAAAAGTCATCCGATTGGGGCTTCCAAGTAAATTTGTGGAATATTATGGTTCACAAGAAGAGTTATTCCACCACTACGAATTAGATGCATCGGGAATTGAGAAAGTTTTAGTAACATATCTTGCTGGAAAAGAAATTTTTCTTGGAGCATGACAAGGAGTGAGCATGGAACAAATATCGTGGTGGCGAATAAAATTTGGTGATGCTGAAATTGCAAAAATAACACAGGCGGTTCAGCGTGAACAAATTAGTCAAGGTCCGATAGCCGAAGAATTTGAATCAAAATTTGCAAGTATGTTGAAGGTGAAGCACGCCATCTCCACAACCAGTGGTTCAACAGCCTTGTATTTAACTTTGTTTGCAATGGGTGTTGGACCGGGTGATGAAGTCATCATTCCCGATAGAACATGGATTGCGACAGCGCATGCAGCGTATATGTTGGGTGCAAAAGTTGTTTTGGTAGATACCTTATCCAATACCCCGGTTATCAATGTAGATCATGTTGAGAAATGCATTACCAAGAAAACGAAAGTAATAATGCCGGTTCATGTTAATGGACGTGCTTGTGATTTAGAAAGATTAAAAGCGTTAGCGCAAAAACATAATATTAAAATTGTAGAAGATGCTGCACAAGCGATGTTTTCGAAATCGAATGGCTGTTATCTTGGCACAACCTCAGACGCAGGATGTTTTTCATTTGCAATGTCAAAATTGATTTCCACAGGCCAAGGTGGCATGGTGGTGACAAATGATAATACATTAGCAAAAAAATTAAAATTAATAAAAAATCATGGTGTGATTGATAATTTTACGGATACTTGGAATCAACCCGGAATTAATTTTAAATTTACGGATATTTTGGCATCGATTGGTTTGGTTCAATTGGACAGAGTTTCTAAACACATAGATCATATGATGGCGATATACGAAATGTATGAGCAGGGATTAAAAGATTGTCAGGGGATTAAGTTGTGCCCTGTTGCAGTTGATAAAGGTGAGCACCCTTTGTGGGTTGAGGCAACCTGTCAGGAACGTGATCGACTTATTTCATTTTTAAGAGAGCGCAATATTCAATCTAGGCCAAGTTCGCCGCCTCTGCATACTTCTGATTATTTTAAGAGCGATGGTGTATACCCAAATGCAACGTATTTTGCTCAAAAAAATTTAATTCTTCCTTGTGGTCCTGATCAGCCATTGGTTAATGTCGAAAAAGTTATATCTGCTGTTAAAGAACATGAGCTGTCACTATCCACAGTATAGATGGATGAAAATAAAAAACGAGTTGTGCGATGATGGACTTATTAACACACGTTGAAAATAAATTGATTGATTTTGATGATTTAAATAGTTTGCTAGAGGATAGACTGTCTCTAAAAATTGTGCAGTGTCATGGCGTTTTTGATTTATTGCATATTGGGCATATCAAGCATTTTCAAAGTGCAAAAAAGAAAGGTGATGTGCTTATTGTGACTATTACGCCAGATCGTTTTGTGAACAAAGGTCCTGGCAGACCTTTTTTTTCAGAAAAATTACGTGCTGAAGCTATTGCCGCTTTGGAATGCGTGGATTATGTAATTATTAATCATTGGCCAACCGCAGTTGAGGCGATTCAATTCATTAAGCCAACTTTTTATGTGAAAGGTGATGAATATCAGGATACGCAGAATGATATGACTGGAAAAATAGATGACGAAACGAAAGCGGTTTGTGCTGTTGGTGGTGAAATTATTTTCACTAGCGAACCTACTTTTAGCTCATCGACATTACTGAACCAGTTTTTTTCTTCTTTTTCACCCGTTGTGCAAAACTATTTAAGTGAATTTAAAAAACGATACCAGTTTCGGGATATTGCGCAGTATTTTGAACGCGCAATGACTCTGAAAGTGTTGTTAATTGGCGAGACGATTATTGATGATTATCGCTTTACCAGTGTGATTGGCAAAGCCGGAAAAGAACCAACATTGGTTGCAAAATTTAAATATCGGGAATTGTATGCCGGTGGGATTTTGGCAATCGCCAACCATTTAAGTGATTTTTGTGCGGAAGTGAACTGCATCACTTATCTGGGCGAAGAAAGAGAATATGAAAATATTATCAAAAACAGTTTAAAATATAACGTAAAACTCATACCTCTTTACAAAAAAAATTCCCCAACAATTGTGAAACGTCGTTACTTAGATGAATATTTGCGACAAAAATTATTTGAGGAATATGAAATCAATGACGATTTGATGGAAGGTGAACAGCACATCGAGTTGTTGGAAAAACTAAAAAATCAACTAAAACACCATGATCTTGCTATTGTGGCAGATTATGGGCATGGATTATTAAATCAAGATGCGATTGATAGTTTGGTTGATAACGCACCTTATTTGGCAGTCAACACACAGGCCAATGCAGGCAATCATGGTTTTCATTGTATTGCAAAATACAGAAAAGCTGACTATGTCTCACTGGCGTCGCGCGAATTGCAGCTCAATTATCGGCAAAAACATTTATCTGTATCACAGCAGCTTGAGCGGCTGATGAATGAACATGATTATTCGTGCGTCATGATTACAAGCGGGAAAGAAGGCGCGCATATTAATCGACGTGAAGAAGTAGGTGTTGTTGCTCCTGCTTTTTCTACCCAGGTTGTTGATCGCGTTGGCGCAGGTGATGCGGTTTTGGCGCTATCGACTTTGTTTGCTTATCAAAATGCACCGTTGGATTTGATTGGATTTATTGGGAATATCGCAGGTGCGGAGGCAGTCAATACCATGGGAAACAAAAGCGCGATCACTAAAGTTAGTTTTTTAAAACATATTTCTCATTTAATGAAATAGAAATTTTTATTCAGAAAGATCATTTTGTTGTTTTTGATTATTGAGGAAATTGCGCATGCATATCCCATTTAATAAACCACACATGACTGGCAAGGAGCTTTGGTATATCAGTCAGGCGCATCACAATGGACAGTTATCGGGCGATGGCCCATTTACAAAAAAATGTCATGATTGGCTTGAGCGGCAGACCGGATGTTGCAAGGCTTTATTAACACATTCCTGCACGGCTGCATTGGAAATGGCTGCCATTTTGGCGGATGTTAAATATGGCGATGAAATTATTATGCCGTCATATACTTTTGTGTCTACAGCCAATGCATTTGTTTTGCGTGGCGGAGTTCCGGTTTTTGTAGATATACGAAAAGATACTCTCAATATTGATGAGACAAAAATTGAGATGGCCATCACCGATAAAACGGTTGCCATTGTGGTTGTGCATTACGGTGGTGTTGGATGTGAAATGGAAATCATCATGGAAATTGCCAAACGCCATAATCTTCTGGTTATTGAGGATGCAGCGCAAGGTCTGATCGCGACCTACAAAAAAAAAGCGTTGGGTAGTATAGGTGATATCGGAACACTGAGTTTTCATGAAACGAAAAATATTACTGCGGGTGAAGGTGGGGCGCTCCTTATTAATTCAGAGCAGTTTGTTGAGCGTGCAGAGGTCATTCGAGAGAAAGGAACCAATCGTAGCAAATATTTTCGCGGGCTGATTGATAAATACACCTGGGTAGATATTGGGTCATCTTATCTTCCGGGAGAGTTAATTGGCGCTTTTCTTTACGCGCAATTGGAAGAAGCTAAAACAATTACTCAGCAGCGTTTGCAGCTTTGGGAAGAATACCATTTAAGTTTTGCCGATCTTGAGAAGCGTGGTTATTTTCGACGTCCTTTTATTTCGGAACATTGTCAGCATAACGCGCATATGTATTATATTTTGGTAGAAAATCTTGAGATCAGGACGTCACTTTTGCAATATCTAAAGGACAATGGTGTATGTGCAGTTTTTCACTATGTTCCACTCCACACATCGCCAGCAGGCAAGCGATACGGCCGCTCCGCTGGGGATATAACGGTTGTCGATTTTGTGAGTGATCGAATTTTGAGATTACCTTTATACGCAGATATGACATCGAAAGATGTGCAATACATTGCTGATTTAACGCACCAGTTTTTCTTAACCCTGAAGTTCAAGAAAAAAGAATTATGTGGAATAACAGATTAAAAAAATTAAGTGTTGGGTTTCCCTATTGCTTATTTATGTTTTTTGCCGTTTTGCTCATATTTTTTCGAATGCCTTGGATTGATGAATCGTGGTACGCTGGCCCTGCGATTACCTTTATGAGGGAAGGCTCTTTTTTAACTTTCGGTTGCGGTACGACTGTTCATGCATACGGTTTCGAGCCGTATGCGCTTCTAGAGGCAGCCTGGTATTCTCTAGGAAAGGTTAATTTAATCTGGATAAGATTCCTGAATGTTTTATTGGGATTATTTTTTTTATTGACAGTAGACCGCTGTCTCAAGTTTGCGGAAATATCATCGCAGACACGTACTATAGCGATAACTTTAGGCGGCATTAATTATTTCTTTTTGTATGCGGCGACTCAGAATCGTCCGGAAATAGCAGCACTGCTTGCCTCGGTTCTTGGTTTACTATTTTATTTAACCTGGAGAAATAATCCCAAAAATTATTGCTACTTGAGTTTTTCCAGTTTTTTGTTAATTGTTTCGACTGTATTTCATCTTCAGGCTGCTTTTACAGAATTATCGCTCTGGGTTACAACCTTGATTATTGACCGTAATCTCCTCAAGAAAAAACAAATTTTAGCCTTCTTTGCCCCATACGTGATATGTGCTGTACTGATGGGTGTTTATTTATATCCACATTGGAAGGATTTTATTAATTATTTATATGGCACCTTTGTTTCTAATAAAATGTTAGGACATAGTGGCGGCATGTTTTCTGCGCTATCTCAGTATTGGAATAATCATGAATTCGTTAACTTATTGGTTGCTCTTGTTTTAATTGCATCGCCCATTTTAGGAATGAGCGCATTTAATAAAAAAAGTAATAAAAAATCTAGACTCATTCTTTTTATTTTTGCGAGTGGTGGGTATATTTCCTGGCTAGGGACTACTACACATATCAATGACTACCATGCATGCTGGTTATCGCTTTCATTAATTATTTCAATGGTGGGCGCTATAGAATGTCTGCGTAGTAATATCTTTTTGATCAAGGTTGGAATGATAGGTGTTATTTTTTTCCTATTAACACTAGGAGCTTGTTCTGTTTTTTTTGTTTTTAACAACGTGAAAATAGACCCGTATCGCAATATATATTATTCCGATCTTAATCATTTTTCATCCCGCTATAGATTGTTGCGATCCACAGTCGGTGGGGTACGAGATATCCAATGGTATTTCAAGTTTTCTACGAAAGTGTTGTGTCCGTCTGAGCCTGCTGCCTTTCCGGAGTATTACATTCTCAATAATGATGTCGCCAAAAATAACGAAAGTGCACTTGACGATGGTCATACCTATTTTTTACTTCAGAAAGGGCGCGGATTTTCAATTTATCAGCTAAGTAAAAAGAGGACTGAATAGAATATGTAAATTAGAGGTCCGGCTCCGATCCTGGTAAAAAAGGGTTAAATCTCCGTTTTGATCCTACTTTTCTTGCCCTGTAACAGTTCAGGCACACACGTCTGAATAACTAAAACGTTTTAGGAATAACGCTCCATTTTTGATTGTAAAACCGCATCCAATAAAATGCGGATTCAATAACGAGTTTTTATTATAAGCCAGTGGTTTTTTAGTTTCTAAATTGTACAATTCACCACCTGCACATCGTAATACGGCATGACCAGCCGCAATATCCCATTCACATGTTGGTCCCATTCTCGGATAAATATCGGCTTGACCCGTTGCAAGTAAGCAAATTTTAAGTGAACTTCCTTTGGAAATATGAACAATGGATCTTTCAAAAATTCCACTTAATTTTTCAACAAATGTATTTGTTTTTTCATCTGAATGAGAAGCTGATGTTACTACACGCAATGTCGAATCCGAGGTTTTCGCTTTTAGAAAAGGTAATTTTATAACATCTGTATCTTCTTTCTGATAATTTGCGCCAAATCCGATCGCGCCAAAATATAATTCACCTAGCACAGGCGCGTAAACAAGGCCCAATATAGGTTGCTCATTTTCTATCAATGCAATATTGACAGTAAATTCATCAGAACCTTTAATAAATTCTTTTGTCCCATCCAGCGGATCAACCAACCAAAACTGCTTCCAATTTTTTCGTTCAGCATAATCAATTTGATGTGTTTCTTCTGAAATAATGGGAATATCGCTTAACGCATTTAACCCAGAAACAATAATCTGATTAGCTGCCAAATCTGCTTGGGTTAATGGCGAGTCATCTGTTTTTGTGATTATGGATAAATTATTTTTTTTATAATAAACAAGCGTTGCATGCCCCGCTTGTTTAATTAAATCACACAGTTTCGGAAGCAAAATTTCAATATCATCAATCAGTTGCAATATATCCTCCACTACGTAAAGATTGAATAATTTTTTCTACAGCCATTTCTACACTGCATTGAGAGGTTTGAATTTCAATATCTGGATGCGTTGGTGCCTCATAAGGATCATCCACACCCGTAAAATTTTTAATGAGGCCTGCGTCTACCTTTTTATACAAGCCCTTTGGATCTCGTGAACGACATACTGATAACGAGGTATTGATATAAATCTCAAAAAACCCACCATGAGAATTAATCATCTTGCGTGCATCAAGACGCGCATCCGCGTACGGCGCGATTGGTGCACAGATAGCAATGCCATTATGTCGTGTAATTTCGCTCGCAACATAAGCGATTCGCTGAATATTTAAATTACGATCTTCTTTTGAAAAACCAAGTTTGCTAGATAACAAGGTTCGAACAATATCGCCATCCAATAAAGTAATCACACGATCAGAACAACATTCATGCAAACGCTGCATTAATGCATTAGCTATTGTTGATTTGCCTGCGCCCGATAATCCCGTGAAAAACAAAGTAAAACCTTGTCTGCATTTAGGTTGATACACCTTTCTTAATTCGGCAATAACACCGGAAAAAGAAAACCACACAGGAATTTCATCGCCATCACGCAACATTTTTCGAAATTGTGTACCAGATATCTGAGCACTATCACAATCATCTGTAATTTTATCAACCGGCAAGTAGCGCTGATGTTTTTTATCATAAACCACTTCAGAAAAAGGCAACATTTTTATGCCAATTTCTGCTTGATACTGTCCCACCAATTCCTGCGCTGCATATGGATCGTAAAAAGGCTTTCCATTTTTATCAAAACCAGGTCCAGCATGATCACGCCCAACAATAAAATGCGTACAACCGTAATTTTTACGAATTAATGCATGCCACAATGCTTCTTTCGGACCACCCATACGCATCGCAAGTGGTAATAAACCCAAAACAGCATGATTTTTTGGATAAGCATCCAATACTTTTTCATAACATCGAATGCGCGTAAAATAATCGATATCGCCTGGCTTTGTTAAACCAACCGAAGGATGAATTAATAATTTTGCATTCTCATCACGCGTTGCCATCAATGTTAATTCAACATGTGCGCGATGCATGGGATTGCGTGTTTGAAAAGCAACTATTTTATCCCAACCATTTTCCTGAAATTGTTTTTTTAATTGCATTGGCGTTAATCGTAAATGCTTAAAATCATAGTGTTTTGGTAAGCAAATGGCTCTGAGTGAACCACCAATATAAACATCACCAGCCTTATTAAATAGATAGCTTACTGCGGGATGTGTCGTGTCTGTCGTACCAAAAACACACAATGCTTCTTGTTTCTTATCAGGAATCCATTTGTCACTGACCGATAAAGCAGCCAAGGCCGTTCCTTCTAGGTCACGCAATATAATATCTTGACCGACGTAAATATCAAGCGCCTGTAGCGAGGATACATCGAGCGTGATTGGCATTGGAAACACCAACCCATTGCTCAATCGCATGTTAGACAAAACAGACTCATAATCCACCTGAGACATAAAGCCAGATAGCGGTGAAAATCCACCGTTTAATATCAGCTCAAGATCACATAACTGTCTTTGTGTTAATGTAATTTCGACAAAATTAAGTGCTGTTTTTGTTGTTTTCTTTATATCATGTTTTAGATCAATTATTTCATCAAGCATTATCTTTCCTTGTATTGCTTAGAACGGTTCCGTCAAAACTCACCCACATTAAATTAAATTCCATTTATCCGCTAGTTTTTTAATTGGTGTCCCATCAACTCGACTTTGGCAGCTGTGACGCACCAGTTTTCAGCCCTTTATAAATCAATCGGCGTAGAAAATTTATTTATATTTTCCAAAGATTTTTTAATGTAAATTTTGTTAGCAGCCACACCAGATCAGAATTAAAGGTGTGGCTGTAAATTATAAAATTATGTTAGCGCATTCCAGAAAAAACTGGATATGCTGCTTCAGATGGTTGTGGAAATACCGATTTTGTTACAGGCAACTGTTCCATTCCAGAAACAGTCAGAGGCTCGCCTTTTTCATTTAACACTGGTATGCGAACATCTGTATTCACAGTACCATCTTCTCGGACAGGAGAAGCATAAATTTCCTCAAAAGTGAATGGCTCGGGAGATTGAGCGTCTGTTGCTTCTGGTTCCGCAAAGGACCGACGTCCTCTGAAAGCAGATCCCAGTATAGATGATTGTCTCGAGTCACAACAAAGTGCGCAGGCAAAAATTCCACCAACAGCAGTACCTACTAATGCAACACCAACGACCAGTATTCCTGTACCTGCCGCAGCCGCTGCTGCTGTATAACCAATTTGTAATTTTGATAAGCCAAGCATTGCAGCACCTGTTGCACCGAAACCACCTGCTAAAACTGCGTCCGATATCAATGCGCCAGAAGTTAAGCCAATGGTAGAATTACGATCAGAGCCTTGACCAGTGCATGTCATCAAACCTGCAGCACAACATGCAATTGGTCCAGCTATTACTGCAGTTCCCACAGCGGTAGCTCCCGCAACCGTTACCATAGTTACAATTTGCGTTCCATTTGCTGTCCATCCTGCGGCATTTAAAATTGCTGCACCGAGAACGCCACCAGCAGTTGTTAGACCGGTTTCTACCCCTGTCGCAAATATCGAGACAGTTCCAAAAAGACAACATCTAGAAAATAAAGATTCACGTGACATTAAGGCAATCTCCAAATTAAATTATAAAAACCGATGAATACGAATCAGTAGCGAAACGCCGCGTATGCTATCATGCTCACTATTAAAATGGAACGACATTAAAATGTACTTTTTACCGCTATTTAATAGTGATTTGGTTTTGCCCTGAAAATCCTGAAAAATATTCCAAATAATCTGTCGTTCTTTCTATAGATATGTTATAAACAGAACAACAGAAGTATCCCCTGTTGTTCTACCGATAGGTATTTTATAGGTAGAACAATAGATTTCATGCCCATTTTTGATAGGAAATAAGAATGCGAATTATTTGTCGTCAAGCAGAAATGAAAAAATTAGAAGACATGTTTTTATCTAAAAAACCACAGTTTTTAGCGGTTTACGGTAGAAGACGAATCGGTAAAACATTTTTAATTCGTTCCTTTTTTGAGAAAAGAAAATGCTTATTTTTTAGCGCAACCGGTATTAAAGAGGGTTCTTATCGAGATCAACTCAGCCATTTTGCAGAGAGAATTGGTGAGGTATTTTTAGGGGGGATTGTTCCGGCAGTTCCAACCAACTGGGACAAAGCTTTTAAGCAGTTAAACGACGCTATCAACCACAGTGACAAAAATAAAAAGATTATTATTTTTCTGGATGAAATACCTTGGATGGCAACAAAAAAATCCAAACTATTGCAAACGCTTGATTACTATTGGAATCAGTATTGGTCACGAAACGGGTGCATTAAACTCATTATTTGTGGTTCATCCGCATCATGGATAATTGATAAAATTATTAATAATAAAGGCGGCCTACACAACAGAGTTACAGACACTATTTATTTGCAACCATTTAATCTGCTAGAAACAGAAAAATATTTATTGTCAAATCACGTTAAATTAAATCGAAAGCAACTCACTGATATTTATATGATGATGGGCGGCGTGCCATTTTATTTAAGCAAAATTAAACCAGGATGCTCATCGATTGAAATGGTAGAAAACCTTGTGTTTACTGAAAATTCTTTTTTTATAAAAGAATTTGATAATTTATTTTCATCATTGTTTGAAGATAGTGGGGCGCACATTGAAATAATCAAAACTATTGCTCAATCTCGAGAAGGTATAGGACAGGAAGCCTTGTTTAAAAAACTTAAAAAAACATCCAAGGGTCACTCTGGCGTTACGCGACTAAAAGCGCTGGAAGAGGCGGGATTTATTTTGAGTTTTACGCCACATTTTCACAAAAAACGCGGTGTTTATTATCGGATTACCGATGAATATACGTTATTTTATTTGCATTGGATTGAACCTCTAAAGCGATCACAAATGAGTCGCGCTTTAGAAAAAGGTTATTGGAAAACGATGACTCAAACACCACAATGGTATTCATGGTCAGGTTACGCGTTTGAATCAATTTGCTATCAGCATTTAAATCAAATTCGCCGATCTCTTAATCTACCGGCAACTGCAATACCCAATTCTTGGAGACATGCACCTATTAAAAATGAATCAGAAAAAGGCGCACAAATTGATTTACTGTTTGATCGCAAAGACAATTCGATCACGCTATGCGAAATTAAATATACCGATAAACCATTTGTAATAACAAAAGAGCACATGCAAAAACTAAATCAAAAAGCCGACGTTTTTAAAAAAATAACCGATACCAAAAAACAAATATTTATTTCAATCATTTCAGCCAGTGGAATGAAATCAAACCAATATTCTCATGAACACATTTCCAGTGTTGTAACGTTAGATGATTTATTT
>Ga0207113_1044_pt1 | contig 43147 bp, 44 predicted proteins | sample Alteio_BWMinHeat_69_FD_153559 | JGI IMG/M metagenome (GOLD analysis project Ga0207113, IMG submission 153559) | Enriched cells from forest soil in Barre Woods Harvard Forest LTER site, Petersham, Massachusetts, United States -... | ecosystem: Environmental > Terrestrial > Soil > Temperate forest >... | reverse complement strand
ATTTTATCAATCACCGGTTTCGGCAATTCTTTTTTCCAGGTATGATTCGCAGCCTTTTGGATAAAATCAACATAACAGGCTTCACTGATTCGATTTAATTTCATGTCATCACACAAATGATAAAGTGGGCGATTTTTATTTTTAAACATTTCTTCCAATAGCGTTCTATTGCTGCCCGAAAAAATATAAAAAATATTTTTGCTACGTTCAACAGCGTGTCGAATACTGGCTTCTAGCGAATGCGAATCCGACAACTCCGCAATTTGTTGAAACTCATCCATCACAAAAATAAAAGATTGATTCAATTCAGTAGCAGCAGCGTCTAAATTCATCAACGCTCTCATGATCGTTTCTTCATGCGTTTTTTCATCAGGTTTTAAAACAATTTTTTGACCCAAGGCAGACAATTCAATGACAGGATTCATATTGGCAAAATGCCCCATTAATTTTTGCAATGGTTTTTTGAGGGTTGGGGTAATGAAATCCAATAACTGTGTCACGCCATCGAGAATAGCGTTTTTAACATATTTGCTGGAAGTGGCTGGTAATAAATCGATAGCTGCAAAAGGTATTTTTTGCTCCTGTGTAAACTGCGCAATTAAACTACTTTTTCCATAACGACGCGGCGACATTAACACCACATGTGCGTTTTGTTCTAATCGACGCTTCAGATAGTTTCGCTCATCTTCCCTATCACAAAATGCCATGCCGCTGACAATGCCGGTGGGGAAAAGCGTTCGCTTCATGTTCATGTGTGTGCCCGTATTGTTCGCAATAGATTGTCAAAAAGCACATGATATCAAGAAATAGCGTGATACGCAACTTGCGTTATACGGGTTGCGTTATACGGGTTGCGTTATACCGCTTTGTACGGAAAGTATCTTGGCTCCCACTTTTGCTCCGCCAATATTTTTTTAAAATCCACTGAGTCATCCACGCGAGACAATCCCTGTTTTCTCGCCGTTTCCGCAACGGCTAATGCAATGCTATCAGCCACATCAGCGGCCGTTGCAATATCAGGCAATAACGGTGCGCGGGGATCTTGTCGTGCAGGCGATGCTAAGCTTAAGGCGTTACAGGCTGCATAAATCATTTCATCGGAAACCCGTTTTGCTTTTGATGCAATAATGCCACGACCTAATCCCGGAAACACAAAAGCATTATTACTTTGTGAAACGGGATACATTTTTCCTTTGAAATTCACAGGTTCAAATGGCGAGCCTAACGCCATTAATACGTTGCCATCTGTCCAATACATTAAATCACTGGCCGTTGCCTCACAGTGATTGGTTGGATTCGACAACGGCAAAATAATCGGACGATCGCAGTGGGCAGCCATGTCTTTCACAATCGATTCCGTAAAGGCACCGTGTACCGTTGAACAACCCACTAAAATCGTCGGATGAATATGATGAACCACTTCGGCTAACGTAATATTATTTTTATTCGCTACTGTCCAATTTAAAATGTCACTGGCATCACGCGCATAAGGCGCTTGAAAAGACTGCAAATCAGCGGAATTTTTCAACAATAATCCGTGTCGATCAATCAACCAAAAATTTTTGCGCGCATCTGATTCTGATAATCCTGCTGCGATCATGGCTTGGCAAAATTGATCGGCAATACCACAACCCGCTGTTCCCGCACCAAAAAATACGACACGTTGATTGCTAATATTTTCTTTTTTTGCTATTAATCCCGATAAAACGCAAGCCAAAGCGGTCGCACCGGTTCCTTGCATGTCATCATTAAAGGTTGCTATTTCATTGCGATAACGCTCTAAATTTTTACGCGCATTGTCACGACCAAAATCTTCCCAATGCAAATAAACTTCGGGAAATTTTTTTTGTACGGCTTTAACGAATTTATCGATAAAATCATCGTAGGTTTTTCCGGTGATGCGTTCGTGTCGCCAACCCAAATATTCGGGATCTTTTAATAATTTTTCGTTATTCGTGCCAGTATCTAATTGAATCGGTAAAACACGATTCGGATGCAATCCACTGCACGCGGTATACACCATTAATTTTCCAATACAAATATGCATGCCGCCAACGCCCCAATCGCCAATTCCCAAAACACCTTCGCCATCGGTGACTAAAATTAAATCGATATCGGCATTCATGCGTTGATCTAATATGTTGTCAATATCATCAATGTCGGGGTAAGCAATAAATAAACCGCGCGAACGACGCAGCTCTAAACTAAATGTTTCTACCGCTTCCGCAACGGTGGGTGTATACACAATCGGTAACATTTCTTTTAAATGTTTTTTCAGTACCGCATAAAATAAAATTTCATTATTATCGTGCAATGCATTTAAAAAAATATTTTTTTGCAAATCAGTATGTTTTTCTGAATATTGCAAATAGCTGCGTTTGACTTGTTCTTCTAATGTTTCAACACGATTCGGCAAGCGGCCATTCAGTTTTAATGCTTTGCGTTCTTCTTCGGTAAATGCTGATCCTTTGTTTAATTTTGGATCTCGCAATAATTGATAACTGCGTAACTTAACGGGAATGTATGGATTGCCGTTTTCGTCAAATGCGCTTTCGTGTTTTTGCATGGTAAATTCCTAACGCTGTTTTCTTTAATATACCTAAGTATATTTGGTTTCTTGTATAAATGGGTATAATTGGTTATATAACGAATTTAGTCCGTACATCACAACGACATCGCCTGTATCGGATCCAATTTCGAAGCACGCCATGCTGGATAAAAACCAGAGATAATACCCACCAAAACAGAAACAGCGAAACCTAAAACGACTGGTAATACATAAAAATAAAATTCCCACTGTGAAAATAGTGCGATGAGATAGGATGCAAAAACACCTATGGCAACACCTAAAGCTCCACCAAAAATCGTCAACAGGATAGATTCAATTAAAAACATACGCAAAATATCCAACTGTCGCGCACCAATGGCCATACGAATACCAATTTCGCGACGTCGTTCAACGACGGAAACCAACATAATATTCATCACGCCGATACCACCGACAATTAATGAAATGCTGCCGATCGCAATCAATAATAAGGTCGAGGATTCGCGTTGTTTAGCGATCAAATCAATTAATTGTTTGGGGCTATTAAAATCAACTTTTTTCTTCGGCAACAACTGTTGCATCGCAGCCGTCAACTGTGTTTTCACCTGATCAATATCAGGATGACGAATCAATCGAAGTAAAATATTATCAATGTGTGTATTTTTGCTGAGAAAATAGGATGTTTTTAACGGAATAATAATGCCGCTGTTAATATCGGCAGAAACAATATAATTTTCTGGCCACTTTTTTAAAATACCAACCACCGTAAAAATTTCCTTACCCAAACGAATTTGATTACCCAAAGGATCTGCATAGGTTTTTTTTATTTTAGCCGCCAATGTCGAACCAATCACACAAAAAAAACTTTGTTTATCTAAATACGATATAAATCGACCGCGTTCTAATTCTAATTTTGCCACGGATTGAAATGATTCAGTGGCACCGATAATTTGCCCACCTAAATTGGTGCTACCAAAGTAGGCGGACTGAAAACCCACGGTATACGGCGCCACCGTCACCACTTGTGAAGACGCTCTTTTTAAGCGAGAAACATCGGATAATTGGAATTGTCTTGCTTGGTTATTGGTCTGCCCGTTCCCCTCATCTCGAATATAAACGGATATGATGTTAGTGCCCAATTTTTTAAATTGATTTAATATGTGCGCCGTTGCTAATTGGGTTGAAGAAATTAATGCGACAACAGAACAAGTGCCGACCAATACACCCAAAATAGCGAGAAAAGAGCGCAATTTTGCACTGAGTAAATTCAGAATGGCTTCTCGAAATGAGGAAATCAATTCCATAGCACCCCATCCCGTATATGAATCGCGCGCTGACATTGTGCGGCTAACTCAACTGAATGGGTAATAATCACAACCGTCGTTTTGGTTTCTTGCATACAACTTTTTAATAAATCCATAATTTGCTGGCTGGTTTGCGTATCTAACGCACCGGTCGGTTCATCGGCCATCACAATACTCGGCTTGCCAACCAGCGCGCGCGCAATGGCAACCCGTTGTTGTTGTCCACCCGATAATTCAGTGGGGCGATGATCACCAAACTTTTCCATGCCTACTGATTTCATCATCGTTAACGCGCGTTGCTTTATATCATAATGACTTATTTTTTCATCATGTCGATACGTTAATGGCAACATGACGTTTTCTAACGCACTTAATTTTGGCAATAAAAAATATTGTTGAAAAATAAATCCCAATCGTTGATTGCGCAAAGCAGCTAATTTATCGCCTGAAAATTGAGAAGTATTAATATTATCTAAGTAATATTGTCCACTCGTTGGTTTATCTAATAATCCTAAAATGTTCATTGTCGTCGATTTTCCAGAACCTGATGGGCCAACGATGGCAACCAATTCTCCAGTCTCAATCGTAAAACTAATGCCTTTGAGGGCTTCATAATCATTTCCGCCCATGCGATAGGTTTTTTTGATGTTTTCAAGTTTGATCATTATAAGGGCATCCAAATATCGCTTGTTCTGCTCGGGGTACCTCGCTTCACGCGCGGCTCCATCCACCTATTTTATTACAACCTTATCCCCTGCTTTAACACCACTAATAATCACCACATCAGTAGACGTTGTATTTCCCGTCACAACAGGCACTGATTTTTCTTTTCCCTGTGCATCTAAAATAGTAACTTCGCTTTCACCATTTTTTTCATCAACAGCGTTGAGCGGCAACATAATGTGCGGTGAAGATTTAAGATCGATTTCAAATTTAGCCGTCATTCCCACGCGAATTTTTTTCATGATCGTTGAATCAACATTCGGAATTTTGATGGCCACTGAAAACATACTTAAACCACTATTACCGGTTTGTTGATTCGCTTGTGATGACACTGACGATACCAATCCCTTTAGTGTAGCGCCCGGAAAAGCATCACCCGTCACACGCACTGGCATATTTTTGTGTATCAAATCAATATCCACTTCACTCACATCAAACGTGGCACTTAATCCCGATAAATCACCGATAGTCAGCAACAATTGTCCTTCTTTAACGGCGGCACCTTCATATAATTTTCCCGACGAAGAGGAGGATGACGACGATGAATCATCCGAATTTTTTCCAGATGGGAATAATGCGATGCCCGCCCCCGGTGCTGTAATTTCAATATGACGAAAATGGCGTTCCAAAATCGTATTCACTTTTTGCGTGTCTGCAATAGATAACGCTTCAATTTTTTGTGAATCAACATTAGCCGTATGTAACACTTTTTCTAATGCGTATTTAGCCTGTAAATAAGCTAATACCGTATTGTCATATTGTGTTTTTTCATTCATATATTCGTTTTTGGCAATCACGCCGGCAGTGTATAACGCTTGTGTGCCTTCTAAATTATTTTTTCCATTAATATACGCTTGTTTTTTTTGTAAAAAATCATTGACGGCTTTGCGATAACTGTCTGCCAATGGTTTTGAGTCAATGACCAATAATTTTCTTCCTGCTTCAATGCGTTCACCATACGTAAAATCCAACGTGGAAATATTTCCTGCAAATTGACTGACCACCGTTAACTTGGATATAGGCGCCAAGGTTCCTGTAAAATATAATTTTTGCACCGGCGTTTCTAATTTAGCAACAATGATTTGTTTTTGTTGCGGACTTTCTGATTTATCTTTTTTATCACAACCCGACAACCATAAAACAAAAGTCAGTATAAAAATAATGGTCTTGATATATTTTATTTGCATAATCTTAGTACCTAAGTTTTATATGCCAATGATCCAAAGTCGATGCCAGTGTTTGTCTGAGTGTCGTTACAGCATTTAAATAACTAATGTCAGTTCCAATTAACGCAATTTGTTGTGACACCAATTGGTCAAGCAACGTATTCACTTCAAAGACAGTTGATTTTCCATACTTTAATTTAAGTTTCGCATTTTTTAATGTCTGTTCCTGCAATTGTATCGCCAATTCTGACACTTTAATTTGTTGATATTGATTTTCAATCGTGTCCCATTGATCCCACACTTGACGAATTAAATCTTCTTTCTGTTGCTCTAAGGTTAATTTAGCATCTTCGATCGCAATTTTCGCACTCACGACCGCCTGTTTTGCTGAAACGTTATCGATAGGCACACTTAAGCTCAACTCCATATTGGGATTCGTTTGTGATTCCGTAAGATCGGTAATCGGCTGCCCCACTGCACTGCGCTGCGCACCCAATTCAACTTGACTCGTTAAATCCAACGTCCATTTTCTTGCATCTTCTGCGGTAATTAACGCACGCTTGGTAATTTCTAATTGAATTAATGCTTGTCGATAAGCAATATTATGTTTTAGCGCAATTCGAACGCAATCATTGCGACTGGGAATATGAACACCACTCACCGAAATATGACGATCAATCAATATTTTTGCGGAAGGAATCAGTCCTAATGAGGATAAAAAGTTTTGATACGCATCACGTAAGGCATCTTCTTGTTGCACGACGGACAGTCGTGTCGATTCCAAATTTTCTTGTTGTTGTAACAAATCACTGGGCGCCATGGTTCCCATTTTTACTTGTAGTTTGGATTGCAAGACCGTTTGTTCCTGACTCTTCAAGGTTTGCTTACTGGTATCCAAACTATTATACGCTTCAACCAAAGAACGATAGTTAGTAATGACATTAACGACGACCGTGATCACACTATTTTTAAAGTTTAACCGCGCAATTTTTTCAGTATCAAATGCATTTCGATAGGGCACTTGATTTACCTTCAGTCCAAATCCTTTTAAGAGATGTTGTGTCATTTTGATCGTGGTTTCGCCAGGTCCGCCCAGTAAATTATTGACATGCGCCACTGAAAAACTGGTTCCCGACGGCGCGTTCACCGCGATCCCACTGCCTGCAGACCAAACCGGCACTGCCTTATTTTGCACGGTTGATGTCAGTGTTAACGGACTCCATTGCACCCACGAAGGTTGCAATGACAATTCCAAACCAAATTTATCCAGGATTCGTTGCAATTCGCTGATTTTCACATTGGGATTACTACGAAGCGCCAAAGCAATAGCATCTCTCAAACTCAATCGTCTCGGATTTGCGGGCATTGCATCCGGCGCTGGCAACTCAAATACACCTTGCTCTATCACGGGTTCGTGAGGATGCGGATAAGATGCATCAGGATCTGCCTCAGCCAATCGTCTCAAGCGGTGCCCTTCAACAGCGTCACCTTGAATATGAATTTCTACTGCCGACCGTACCAATCCAGTTTGTGAAGCGGCTGGCGGGGGCAATTCCACAGATGCGTATCCATTTGCAAAAAATGCCGCTAGCGCTAAAAGCGTGATGAATATAACGTATCGCATCTGATTGCTTTTTCCCCAAAATTACGCCATTCTCAACTTTTTTATGTACGTGACAGGAGACTTGCTTACGCGCGTGGCTCCTTTCACGTTCAGTTAATTAAATTGAGAATGGCGTCAAAATTAATCTATATCAGTCTACCTGAAGGCTTAGAGTTTTTATATCCGGGTTGAGGGTGAAAATGTGAAGCTGATCGTTGACGACAAGATTCCCTATATTGCCGATTTTTTCGGTCAGTACGGCGACATTGTTTATTTGCCTGGCGAAAAAATTTCGCATGCTGATTTACAAGATGCAGATATTTTACTGATCCGAACCGTAACGCAAATCAATGAAGCACTTTTAAAAAATACCTCGGTTCAATTTGTGGGAACAGTCACCACAGGCACTGATCATATTGATATCGATTGGTTGTCAAAAAATAATATAACCCTTGCGACTGCGGCGGGTGCCAACTCAGAAGCCGTTGCGGAATATGTGACGCGCTGCGTGGATGCATTAAAAATACCTCAACAAATCGTTGCGGGGATTATCGGTTGTGGACGCATTGGTCGAATCGTTGCAACACACTTTCAACGCAGGGGATGTGAAGTACTTTGTTATGATCCCTTGCTCACTGAACAATCGTCTTTTCATTTCACTTCATTAGAAAAATTAATCAGCGAATCTGATTTAATTTCTCTACACGTGCCGCTGACTAAAAATGGTTTATACCCCACTTTTCATTTACTCAATGAAAAATTAATAAAAAAAATGAAATCGAATATCATTTTATTAAATACTTCACGCGGCGCTGTGATCGATCAAGCAGCATTGTTGCAGGAAAATAATATGACATTATGTTTGGATGTTTGGGAAGATGAGCCACATATTTCGCTAGAATTACTGAATAAAGTAACGATCGGCACACCGCATATCGCTGGTTATAGTATTCAAGCAAAATATCACGCAACGAAAATGATTTATGATGCTGCCGCAACATTGTTTGGTTGGCCCGCCATTGCTATTCGCTCTCATTTTCAAAAAAACGATGCAATATATGATCCCATTGCACATACACAACAATTTCGCGCTGCATTTCAACAGTGCCAATCAAAAGAAGAGATTGAAAAAATATTTATACGTGAGCGAAAGAATTACCCACTACGTTGATGCGGGTGGCGGCAACAGGGTTGTTTGCGGTGGCGCTAATTGCACAGAAGATTTTGCTGCAATCGGTTGTCGCTGTTTCAATACATCATCATGAAACACAGGTTTCGTTGATTGCAGTAGCGTAGTTTTCAATTGATCCACACTGGCTCCATCATCCATTTTAATTTTTTCATTGGCATTATCACTTGGCACTGTTGCAACACTCGTTTGCTCTGGAAAACGCAGGGATTTACCCAACCAGTGATTAATTTGTTGCAAATCGGAAACACTTAACGTGCCCGCTGCTGCTTTTAATGCGATTAAATTATTGATATATGAATATTGATCCGTCGCGTATTGTTGTTGTGCTTGATATAACCTTGTCAACGCGCTCAACACATCCACCATCGTGCGCGTGCCTACTTTAAAACCCGCTTCTGTCGTTTGCACTGCGTTGTGCGCAGAAATAATGCTTTGTTTATCGGCTTTGATTTGACTGACATCTGACAACACGCTTAAAAAACTGGATCGCGCTGCATTCACCACTTGACGATGTGTTTGCTCAAGCAAACCCGATGCGGTCGCATAATTGTAACGGGCTTGTTTGGTCGAAGCGATAACCAATCCACCTTGAATGGGCGCATAGGAAAGATTTAATCCTAAACTCCCTGTATCGTTCGCTGTGTCTAGCGCATTATCCACCGTATGATTTTCACCATAACTGCCTTGCACACCGAGCGTAGGATAATCGCCCGCCGCCTGTTGCTTAATTGTTTCCATTGCAGCAATAACCGTATAATTTTGCGCTTTTAATAAATAATTTTGCTGATTGGCAATAGTCACCCAGCGATCAATGTTGTTGGGTTGTGGACTGATTAACGGTAAATGCTTACCCAATCCTTTCAAAGAAATATAATTTTGCCCAGTCAGTTGGCGCAACGCCTCTAACTGAATATTTAAATTATTTTGCGCAGCCACTTGCTGTGCAACCACCTGATCGTAGTTAGAGCGGGCATCATATTCATCCGTGATTGCAATCAATCCCACCTGAAATTGTTGTCGCGCTGTGACATATTGTTGCCATACAGCACGTTTATTAGCAATTTTATAACGCAACTGATCATACGCATTTAACACGTTAAAATAACCGGTTGCAGTTCGTTGCATTAATGATTGCTGCGCAGCCAAATAAGACGCAGTCGCTGCTTTTACTGTTGCATCAGCACCTCTGATTTGTGCCCATACCGGAAAATTAAAAATCGACTGCGAGGCATTTAATGTATAACCATACTGCCAAGAATAACTACTGACACCTGTATTCAGCAAAGAACTAGGATTGGTTTTTAAATAGTCACGCGTTGAATTGGCAGCGATCGACACCTGCGGCAAATAACCGGCTTCTGCAATAGGCAATCTCATTTTTTGTGATTGCCAGGTCGATTGCGCTTGCGCAAAGATAGGATCACTTCGCAATGCTTGACGATAGACTTGCATTAAATCAACTGCGTTGGCGGATGAAAATGCAAATCCAGTTGCGAGAAAACCGAGTATTTGCAGATATCGCTTCATGACACAGGACCTTTAGGAAAAATCTCATTATCCTGAATATAATTTGAAGAAGCAATCCGTGTTGTGGGTGATCAGTGATCAGTGATCAGTGTCGCGCCATTCATTAAATTAAAAATTCTTTCCGCGGCATCTAGTGTTTTCGTGATTTCATTGTCTCCATGCGCCAATGAAACAAATCCTGCTTCGTAGGCCGATGGTGCTAAATAAATTCCGGCGTCCAACATACCCTTAAAAAAAGCGTTAAAGTGCGATAAATTGCATTGCATCACATCTGCAAATCGCGATACTTTTTCAGCGGTTGTAAAAAAAAGCCCAAACATGCCGGTATGATGATTTTCAGTAAAAGGTATACCAGCCGCTAATGCGCGCGTCTTTAAGCCATCCATTAGTTTTTGTGTGGTTGCAGCTAATTGAGTATATTTTTCAGGGGTTAATTGCTGCATCGTTGCAAGACCGGCGGCCATCGCCAATGGATTTCCTGACAATGTGCCCGCTTGATAAACAGAACCCAGTGGCGATAAATGATCCATGATGTCAGCTCGTCCACCGATGGCGCCCACTGGCATTCCACCACCCATGATTTTTCCAAGTGTTGTTAAATCGGGTGTGACATTTACAAAACTTTGCGCGCCTTGAAAACCGACACGAAATCCTGTCATCACTTCGTCAAAAATTAATAAACTGCCATAATGATTACAGATATCCCGCAAACCCTGTAAAAATAGCGGTTTTGGTAACAACATATTCATATTGCCAGCGATGGGTTCCACAATAATGCATGCAATTTGATGGGAATATTTTTCAAATACACGCGTCACGGAATCAAGATCATTAAAATCAGCAATCAACGTATCTTGCGTTGAACCAACAGGCACGCCCGGCGAACTGGGTGCTCCAAACGTTAACGCACCCGAACCTGCTTTTACCAATAAACTATCGACATGTCCGTGATAACACCCTTCAAATTTTACTATTTTGTCACGACCGGTTGCGCCACGCGCCAAACGAATTGCGGTCATTGTCGCTTCCGTACCTGAATTCACCATACGTATTTTTTCAATCGAATTCACGCGTTCACAAATTATTTTTGCCAATGCAATTTCATGGTCACATGGCGCACCGAAACTTAATCCGTTTTTTGCTGCTTGAATCACCGCATCAATGACAAATGGATCAGCATGCCCCAAAATCATCGGTCCCCATGAACCGACATAATCAATTAATGCGTTGCCATCAGCATCGATTAAATAAGCACCTTTTGCTGAATGAATAAAACGGGGTTCACCACCCACCGCTTTAAATGCGCGGACAGGGGAATTGACGCCGCCAGGAATGTATTGTTGCGCTATTTGAAATAGTTCACTCGATTTTAAATTTTTACTCACGCTCACACTCACACTGATCACTATGACGGTTTCACTATGACCAAAATCACAATCGCAAATAAAAACACTGTCGGAACTTCATTAAAAAAACGAAAAAACGTCGATGAAAAACGATTTCTGTCGTATTTAAATTCTCGCAATACATAAAAACAAAACAAATGATAGAAACAAAGCAACAAAACCAGTATTAATTTTGCATGCATCCACAGTTGATGCGAATAATATTCCCAGTTCAATGTTAATAACCAAAAGCCAAAAATACCGGTTAAAATCGCAGCCGGCGTCATGATAATCCAAAATAATTTGCGTTCCATTATTTTAAATCGAGCCTGACTGATTTGATCAGTGCTCAACGCATGGTACATAAAAAGACGCGGCAAATAAAAAAGCCCTGAAAACCACGTAACCATAAAAATAACATGAAAAGCTAAGATCCATTGCATTATGAATATCCATTTTGTTTATGATGTTCAGAATGTACGGGATAAGCAATCATTGCTATCGTATGTTCCATGTGTTGCGGCTCATAAAGCGCAGGGATGTAGTAAAACAAGCACATCACACCAATAATGAAGCAAATTGTTCTCATAGCGGCACCCTAAAGCTCACGATTTTAGCATAAAATTGACAGTATTTTAAAATAAGACGATAATTTACGGATGTCAGCACCTATAGCATCCACAGAAAAATCATTAACCCCCTCGCTCATTTTCACCGATGCCGCAGCGAAAAAAGTGTTTTCGCTTATTGAAGAAGAAAATAACCCAAGCTTAAATCTTCGCGTATTTGTTCAAGGCGGCGGCTGCTCTGGTTTTCAGTATGGTTTTACCTTCGATCAAGAAATTAATGATGACGATTTTGTGGTTACCAAAAAAATGAATGGCGGCGATGACATCACCGTAAAATTACTCGTTGATCCCATGAGTTTTCAATATTTAAAAAATGCTGAAATTGATTATCGTGAAGACATCAACGGCGCACAATTTATTATTCGCAATCCGAATGCAAAAACAACGTGCGGCTGTGGCTCTTCATTTAGTGTCAACGACACTGATCACCAGTAGTTCCCGCTCAGCAGGTTGATTAACTTCACAAGGATGTTTCCATGTTCGGCAGTTTATACAACGAATTTGCTATTCTTCTTTTATTCGCTATTGTCTTCGGCTTTATCGCCATTCAATTATACCAACCACTCATTCTCGCTTTTATCGCCGTCGGTGTTGTTTTAGGTCCTAGCGCATTAGGATGGATTACGGCAACGAGCGAAATTGATTTACTTTCAAAAGTCGGCGTGACTTTACTGCTTTTTATTATCGGATTAAAACTCGATTTTAATGCCATTCGATCGCTTGGCATTATTTCGTTAGCGACAGGATTAGGCCAAGTTATTTTTACGTCATTTATTGGATATTGGATTGGCATATTATTAGGATTTAATCCAGTCACTGCCATTTATGTCGCTATCGCACTGACATTTTCTAGCACGATTATTATCGTAAAATTATTATCTGATAAAGATGAAATGGATTCATTGTATGGACGTATCGCGATTGGTTATTTGATCGTACAAGATATTATTGTAATTATTGCCATCATTATTTTATCGTCACTCGGCGTTGGCGAAAAAATGCATGCGCAATTGGGCATAGAAATATTTTCGCTTGCTGTCAAAGGAATTGGAATCCTAACACTCGTTGCGATACTCGCACGATTTGTGCTACCCAGTATTTTAAATAAAATCGCAAAATCCCGCGAATTATTAATCTTATTTGCAATCGCTTGGGCAGTTGCCTTGGCGGGCAGCGCTGATTTATTGGGATTGAGCAAAGAAGTCGGCGGATTTTTAGCGGGCGTTTCACTCGCATCAACACATTATCGCGATACGCTCACATCGCGTTTAGATACTTTGCGCAATTTTTTATTGTTATTTTTCTTCGTTAATTTAGGTGTTAAATTACAATTTAATGCATTATCTTCGCAAATTTTTCCTGCCATTGTATTGTCTCTTTTTGTATTAATTGTAAAACCGTTGATTATGATGATTATTATGGGACGCATGGGATATCGAAAAAGAACTGGATTTTTAACCGGATTAACGGCTGCGCAAATCAGCGAATTTTCATTAATTCTTGCAGCACTCGGTGAAACGTTGGGACATATTCAGTCATCTACTGTCGGATTGATCACACTGGTTGGTATTATTACTTTTGCATTATCAACTTATATGATCATGTATTCGCATGTTTTGTACGAATGGTTTAGCCCATGGCTTTCTATTTTTGAAAAAAAAATATTATCGCAAGCTGATGCGGATAATCTCAAACCAGAACCGGATTGTGATGTGATTATTTTCGGCATCGGTCGATATGGGCAAACCATTGCAAAACTGTTACGTCATGCAGGATTGTCTATTTTAGGCGTTGATTTTGATCCGCAAAAAATTCGTCATTGGAAAAAAAATAATTTAGAGGTGCGTTACGGTGACGCAGAAGATGCGGAATTTACAAAATCATTGCCACTACAAAAAGCAAAATGGATATTGAGCACCATTCCGCGACATGAAACCAATCAAATTTTAATTTCATCTGTCAAAGAAAATAGTTTCAAAGGAAAAATTGCGGTCAGTGTTTTTGATCCGATGGAAATTGCAGAAACACGAAAAATCGATGTGGATTTAATTCTATTACCCTATAAAGATGCTGCTTCAAAGGCAGCGCAACGGTTGGCGAAGTCTATTTTGGTTGGAAGTTAAATTGAAAAGTAACGTCTATTTTTTAAGGTATATATCAAACCGACTGCTTTTTCCTTTCAAAATTAAATCGGGTTTTTGATTGGTTAAAGTGGGCGCTAATTTGGAGCGTTTTACCACAACCCGTTTTTTCGCAATCAATAACGCAGCATTGAATAATTTTTCTGAATCCACATCATCACCCACGATTTCACGCAACACACGCATTTCTTTTTTGACCAAGGCAGATTTTGTTTTTTCAGGAAACATGGGGTCGATATAGATGATGTCGGGAGTGTGAGTGTGAGAAAGAGTATTGGTGATTGTTTCCAAATAGTGAATTGCGTCTGCATACACTAATTTCAAAGATAATTTTCGAAACCATTCTTCCTTGTTGGCTCGCAAAATTCCATCTTCCAATAACGCATAAATAATCGGCGAACGCTCGCACATCACGACATCGCAGCCCAGTGTTGCTAATACAAAGGCATCACGTCCTAATCCCGCTGTGACATCCAACACAGATAATTTTATTTTTGGTTTTATGCCAACCGCTTTGGCGATTAATTGATTTTTTCCACCACCGTATTTTTTGCGATGCGCTAATACACCTTGTAAAAAATCAACATAAATGGGACCGGGTGCATTGTTGTTTGTTAACTGAATGGATAAGCGATTGTTGGTTTTAGTTAGTTGATAACTCATCTTCAATCACATCCAAAAAATCCGACGCAATGGTTAAATTATATAAGCGATCTAATTCACGCGCACAAGTGGGACTGGTCACATTAATTTCCGTTAAATAATCGCCGATCACATCAAGTCCCACAAATAATAATTTTTTTTCTTTTAACACAGGACCCACTTGCTCGCAAATCCAACGATCGCGATCTGTTAATTCGCGTCCTTCACCTTCAGCGCCCGATGCTAAATTACCGCGGAAATCATCACTCGCTGGAACACGCGCCAGCGCATACGGAACCGGTTCACCATTAATCATCAAAATTCTTTTATCGCCCGATATAATTTCTGGAATAAATTGCTGCACCATCACTTTTTTTGCGCCACGGTGTGTGACCATTTCAATAATCACATGATGATTGGGATCGGTTGCTGATAATCGAAAAACCGATTGTCCGCCCATATTATCCAGTGGTTTTATCACGGCACATTCTACCGAATCCACAAAATCTAAAATTAAATCCGATTGTGACGTCACCAAAGTTTTCGGACAACAATGTGGAAACCATGCCGTAAATAATTTTTCATTCGCATCACGCAAACTGGACGGTTTATTTAATACTAATAATCCTTGCGATTCTGCTTGTTCTAGCAAATACGTTAAATAAATATAATCCATAGTCACCGGTGGATCTTTACGCATTAATAATGCATCCAAATCAACCAGTGGTTGCTCTACGCTATCGCCCAATTCATAGTAATGATTAGCATCGTCAAATACTTCAACGGATTGCATTCGCCCCCATGCAATGCCATCTTGCAGCCAAATATCTTCCGGCAAAATCATTTTATTTTCCCAGCCGCGAGCTTGTGATGCCAACAGCATAGAAAATGTCGTGTCTTTTTTAATATTTATTTTTTGGATTGAATCCATGAGAAAACCGATGTTCATACGATCGCTCCGATTTCCGTTCTGATGTCGAGCAAACCTTGTTGCTTTGTTTTAATTTCTCTACAAAACACCCTGTTTCGTTCGCTTTCGCTCACTACACATAGGTTTCTGAATAATGATTATTTGTTCGCTGCGCTCACACTATTTTCAATAGCCGCCGCAACCATCGCCAATCTTCCAACAACGCCATACGCATAAAATCGATTCACGTGTTCTTTAAATTCACATTGCGCATACGGTGGTAAATGACAATTTTTTGCAAAAGCGAGCGGCACAAAATCCATGCCAGGCGCATTTAAATTTTCATCAATGCCACGACTTTTATGAATGCGATAAAATCCGCCGACCACGTGTCGACCGATATGATACACAACGGGTTCCGCAACCGCATGATCATCACCCACGGTTTCAAACGTATAAACACCTTCTTGAATAATCACTTTGGTCACCGCACTACCGCCTTTCAGCGATGACATTTTCGTGCGTTGTTTGCGATTTAAATTGGCTAGTTCAGCGGGATCCCGAATCATCATGACTGCCATGCCATACGTTCCTTGATCCGCTTTGACGACGACAAACGGCGCTTGATCAATTTTATATTCCGTGTATTTTTTGCGAATTTTTTCAAATAAAGCGGTTGCATTTTCTGCTAAACAGACTTGATTATTCTGATTCGAAAAATCCACTTCACCGCAATGATCAAAATACGGATTAATTAACCATGGATCAATATCGATTGTTTTTGCAAATTCTTCGCAGACATTGTGATAAATACGAAAATGATCTGATTTCAAGCGAGTTGACCAACCTAATTTTAGTGCGGGCATAAACGCTTGTTTTGTATTTTTTAAAATAGTGGGAATTCCTGCAGAAAAATCATTATTTAAAATAATGCAACACGGAAAATAATCTTTCACGCCGACACGATCATTTTCGCGAATCAATGGCTCTAAAATAATCTCACGTCCAGATGGCAACATTTGTTTTAAAGGTTCTTTTAAATCTGAAATTAACGATGCTAATCGCACATCAAATCCCGCGCGTTTTAAAATTTCAGCGAGCATTGCCACATTTTCAAAATAAAAAATATTACGGGTATGGCTTTCTGGAATTAATAATAATCGCGTAGCACTCGCGCACTTTTCCGCCATCGTCGCTTGAACCGCCTGCACGCACAGTGCCATCATCTCTGGATTTAAATTATTAAATCCTGCGGGAAACAAATTCGTATCCACAGGCGCTAATTTAAAACCGGCATTACGTAAATCGACTGAACCATAAAATGGCGGCGGTGTTGATTGCCACTGCGATCGAAACCAACTTTCAATCTGTACCTGCGCACTTAAAAACTTTTTTTCAAGCTGTAATAAGGGGCCAGTGAGTGCCGTTTCTAAATGCGGAACTTCTACCATTGTTGTGTCCTGAATAAGGGCGATAATGCTACAATCTTATCCTAAAACTGAGATTGATCCCATGAAATTCAAAGGAAAAGTAATTGGTGCACTGATCGGGCTTCTATTTGCAGGACCCGTCGGGATGGCGCTTGGATTTATCACTGGCCATTTATTCGATCTCGGTTATTTTCAAACAATTTTTCAAGCGGCACAAGGTAATATTCACACCCAATCACAACAAATATTTTTTAATAATACTTTTAAAATCATGGGATATGTTGCCAAATCAGATGGCCGCGTTTCTGAAAAAGAAATTCAAATGGCGCGCTCGATTATGTCCAAAATGGGCTTAAATGAAGCGTTAAAGCAACAGGCCATGCATTTTTTTTCAGAAGGTAAAGAACCCTATTTTGATGTCGATCATGCACTGTTTGAATTACGTCAAGTGTGTCAAATTCAACCCGCCTTATTGCAAATATTTTTGGATATACAGTTGCAAATGGCATCGGCTGACGCGAATTTATCGGCAGCCAAAAAGGCGACGCTAGAGCATATTTGTTCAGAACTCGGTATTGCTGGCTATTCATTTAATCAATACGAAAATCAGTATCAACGGCAATACCGTGGTCAACAGCAACGTCCACACGCGCAATCAGATACCCTGTCATTGAGCGATGCCTATCAAATTTTAGGAATTGCTCAACACGCAACACCCGAAGAAATTAAAACAGCCTATCGTCGATTAATGAGTCAAAATCATCCGGATAAGTTAATTGCGAAAGGATTGCCGCCTGAAATGATCAAAGTCGCCACGCAAAAAACACAGCGCATTAAGCAGGCGTATGAGTTAATTAAGAAGGGGCGAGGTTTGTGGATTTGATGTCAGTAAAGGGTTCGCTATCTGTTTTGCCGGTCGATTCATTTTGTTCCGGTGCACCATTCGACACTTGATAAAATTGAGCGGGATTATTGCTTCGTTGTCTTCTCAATTCTTCAATCACCTCGTCCATTATGTTCGCAACATTACTTTCACTGAAAATATTGGTTAGGTTCTCGACCCCCATCTTGCAGTTATATCCTTTTTCGCTTACTGTCGCCAGTTGCTCTCGTAAAGCTATTAATCTTCTTAATTTTGAAAGATCGGCGGGGGCTGCTAGCGCCCCTAAACAAAGCGATAATGCTTTTATTTTCTCGCTATAAATACCTCTATCTTCACAATTAGTTGCTGCTTTTAAATCTTCTTCATATCGACGGTATAACTTGTTAACAGCATCTATCTTTTCTTGGATTCCCATCGCAAATTTCCTCCGTTCCGTGGGAAAAATTATTATTTTCGCGGAGAATAATTACCCAATAAGGGTTTTGTGTCTTTGGATGCTGTGTCAGATGCTGTGTCAGATCTAAATAATTTAGATATGTTTGATGGTTTAAACGTGAGACTCGGTAAAGATGGGAATGTTGCTGGTCTTTCTCCCTTCTGAGTATTTTGATCATTATTATTTAAAGGACTATAGTGACCTCTCTTGTCATCTAGATCAAATAAACCCGGCATTGCGATTTCTCCCTAAAATAATGTTCGTTGAGAATAACATAAAATCGATTATCCGCAATAGATTTTTATCACTGAAAATTTCGCAGAATTCCGGCATAATAGTGAAAACGTCGGAGCACTTATGTCTCAAAAAATCATTTTCGCTGCCTCAATCTTATCAGCAGATTTTGCCAATTTAGGGCGTGAATCGCGCGAGATTTTAAACGCCGGTGCCAATGCGATTCACTGTGATGTTATGGATCATCATTTTGTGCCGAACTTAACCTTTGGTGCACCTATTTGTTCTGCGCTACGAAATGATGGTATTACTGCAGAAATCGATGTGCACTTGATGGTAACCGATCCTGAAAAATATATTGAACCGTTTGCGAAAGCAGGAGCGAATCGCATCACCTTTCATCCCATTGTTGTGAAAGAGTCAGAAACGCTGTGCAAAAAAATTCACGATGCAGGTATGCAAGCCGGTATTGCTTTTAATCCCGACAAACCGATTGAAATTTCTGAAAAATTATTTTCTTGTATTGATATGATTTTAATTATGTCTGTTTTCGCTGGTTTTGGCGGACAAAAATTTATTCCAGATTCTATCGAAAAAATTCGTACAACCAAAAAATTAATTGAAGAACACAATCCAAAAATTTTATTGGGGATTGATGGCGGAATTAATGTTGATACTATTTGCGGTGTGGTTGATGCTGGTGCGAATTTTATTGTCATGGGATCGGCTTTATTTGGCACGGATGATTATCTGGAACGCGTTAAAGTATTGCGAGAAAAAATAGCGCAATAATTATCGGTGTTTATTTCGATAGATATACAAGTCAATAGGTTCATCATGTTACTCGTGATCGACAACTACGATTCTTTTACATTTAATTTAGTGCACTATTTTCGTGCGTTAAATCATGACGTGTTGGTTTTTCGAAATGATGCAATCACATTATCTAAAATATCAAAATTAAATCCATCGCATATTATTATTTCGCCCGGTCCTGGAAGACCTGAAAACGCGGGAATTACCTTATCTTGTATAGAAAAATTTGCCGGAAAAATTCCTATCTTGGGCGTCTGTTTGGGACATCAAGCAATTGCACACCGTTTTGGCGCAAAAATTATTGGGGCGAAAAAAATTATGCATGGAAAAACATCGAATATTTATCACGATAACAAAGGTGTTTTTAAAAATATATCATGTCCATTTAAGGCAACGCGATATCATTCTTTGGTGATTGATCGCAGCACATTATCCGATGATTTTGACATTACCGCATGGACAGATGATCAAGAAATTATGGGCATTAAACATCGCCAATGGCTGATTGAAGGAGTACAATTTCACCCCGAGTCTATATTGACGGAACAGGGCATAAAATTACTAGAGAATTTTATATTGACTGGCAATAAGTAAAGTATGGGTAATGGCACACAACCAAAACTAACATGAAAAAATTACAGACTTTAGGCTTACATCATGTCGCGCTTAATGTATTTGATGTTACTGCCTGCACTCATTTTTATAAAAATATTTTTAATATGCGCATTGAATGGCAACCCGATCCCGATAATATTTATTTAACTTCGGGTACTGATAATTTAGCGCTGCATCGCGTAGAAAAATGCGAACGTCAACGCCCATCACAGCGATTAGATCATATTGGATTTTTTGTTGAATCACCGGAAGCGGTTGATGCTTGGTTTTTATTTTTAACAGACAATAACGTCACAATAATCAAAGAACCCAAAACCCATCGCGACGGTACACGCAGTTTGTATTGCGCTGATCCGGATGGTAATGTAGTTCAGGTTATTCACATACCTATAAAATCGGATTTTTGATGAGCAGACACAATACGACTCACGCACTAGATTACGATCGAATTAATCACCAATTAAGCGAATTATCAAGTGATGCGAAATCTTGTTTAAAAAGATTATGTGCATTAGACGATAAAATTAATAGGTCGGTCCATGGCAAAAAAAAATGTGCTCAAAGATCTGGTTCTGCTAATTTCTTTGCGATTAATACCAGATCAAAAGCATTGCCACCATCAGAATTAAAACCACCATGTTATCCTTAGGATCTTAAATGTGAATTAAGAGCTGAATTTTTTGCATCCGCTCGGAATGTTGTGGTTAGGATGGTTTTCAGGGAGACGCCGTGAATACATCCCTGTAGGCTTGCTTGGTGTGGCATCCATGCCACACACACTCCCCTCAAACCATCCGTAACCCCAACATTCACTCGCTACCGATAGTTTAGCTCTTAATTCGCATTTAAAAATAAAACACCTATCCCTCAAAAAAATATTTTTTAACACCCATCTCCCACGGATAAACCATTATAGTGTCAAATTTTTTCGAATAAGTATCTCGACTAAAACACACCGCTTCGCAATCGCCAAAATCATTGGATAATGATTTTAATGTGGATAAATGCCGTGCTTCAACATTGCCTGCACTTTTAATTTCAATCAATAAAATCTTTTTTCCGGGACGTTCAACCACCAAATCAATTTCCGCGCCATCTTTCGTTGATAAATAACTAAAACGATAATGACGATGACGATAACTCGCTAATTGTATACACTGATTAATAATAAAATGCTCAAAAACTTGGCCAAATTCATAGGTTTTTTCAGCTAAGGGTATTTCAATGAATCGCGCCAAAGTTCGCGTAACACCGGTATCAAAATAATAAAATTTCGGCTTTTTACTTAATCGTTTTCGAAACGAATGATCAAAAGGCTGAAGCATATAACCAATCAAAGTGTCTTCTAAAATAGAGAAATAATCTTGAACGGTATGATTATTAACGCCGACATCTCTGGCAATATTCGAGAAATTAATTATTTTGCCATTGGCCTGTGCAGCCACTTCTAAAAAATAACGAAACGGTTCTAATTCACGAACAAATTTTTCCGCCCACACTTCTTCTTTAAGATATAAATTCACATAGGCTTCTAAAAAAAGTTGCTTGTCATGATCTCTCGAAAATTCAAATGTTTTTGGCAACATACCATATTGCAACGCATGCAATAAATTAAATTGTTCTCCCACTTCTAAATAAGTCAGCGGATACAAATGATAAAGCAATGCTCTTCCCGCTAATAAATTCGCACCACCGTGTTTTAATTTTTTGGCGCTGGATCCGGTAAGAATAAATTTTTTATCGGTTGTTTCGATAAGATCGTGCACAATATCTAATAATTTGGGTAGTTTTTGAATTTCGTCTATCACGACATGCGTTTGTGTTTTTGGTAATGCATTGACAATCGCAGTTAATGTATCCGGATCGCGCGCAAAGCGATTTTCATCACTGGCTTTTAGCAAATTAATCGTCAAAGCGCCTTTGAGCCAGGGCAATGATTTCAATAAAGTCGTTTTTCCAGTTCCACGCGCTCCAAAAAGAAAAAAACTATTATTTTCAGTAAGTTGTATAAATCTATCAAACATTTTGTACGCCAATTTTTATATTATATGTAAAAATTGTACGCCATTTTTTAATTTTTGTACAGAAAATGGCGTTCAAAATAGCTAGATCCAATAGGCGATACTGGTCATCACTTTCGCATGTATTTGCATTAGTTTTTTAATCAGGAAAGGCAAATGATCAGCGCCCGCATCGACAGCGGCTTTTTCATGTTGCATTTCTTCGTCGCGCATTTGCATAACAATCGCACGGCTTTTTAAATCATTTGTAGACAATTTTTCTAAATGATTTTCCAAATGTTGAGCCACTTGAATTTCGGTCTCTGAAACAAAACCCAAACTCCAGCGATCACCTGCAAAGCCTGCAATAACGCCCAGAAAAAAAGAATTCATATAAAAAAATAAATTTAAATAACTGGTTTTTCCATGTAATTCATTTAATCGTTCTTTCGTCCAGGCCAAATGATCCGTTTCTTCGTCACAGGATTTTTCGAGCATGGCGCGTGTTTTTTCAAAATGACATGTCGATAATTGTCCGCGATATAATGCTTGCGCACACACCTCGCCCGTGTGATTGACGCGCATGCAGCCAATACTATTTTTTTTCTCTTCATTTGATAATTCTGTTTCGGATATTTTTTCTGCGGGATTTTTTCTGGCGTCAGAAGTCATCGTAAAAATAGTGGTTAGCGCATCATTGGCTGATATTAATATTTTGTCGATCACAGAAAAATGCCGCACAACAACCTCGCATCCACATTAAATTATTGCCAATTTATAATATGAAAGATACTATATGATCTGTTTTTACGATGCAAAAGGAATGCGCTAATGATACCGAAAGATATCTGCAAAGAATTAGCAAAACGATTAACCGCTATCCGACTACAAAAAGCCTGGACTCGAGACGTCTTGGCGAAAACCGCTCATGTGAACATCCATTCACTCAAGCGATTTGAACGTACGGGACAAATCTCACTGGAAAGACTTATTGCCATTTCTCAAGCGCTTGAAATCAGTCAAGACATAGAACGTTTATTTAAGCCCCGTCAGCGCGTTGACGTTGAAAATTGGGAAGCGGCAACACAACCCGTGCGCAAGCGCGGAAAACGAAAGCAAAAAATTATATAGAACGGAGACGCGCGTGAAGGGTTGTGCTCAACCCGGAACAAGCGTGCAAGCAAATTATGGCAAAAGCCCCGCAAACCTATTCTGATACCGAAAAACAATCTATTTTCGCCTTCAGCGAAAAAGCGTATCTCGATTACGCAATGTACGTTATTTTAGATCGCGCATTACCGCATATTGCCGACGGATTAAAACCCGTGCAACGTCGCATTGTTTATGCGATGTCTGAGTTAGGCCTGAAAAACACGGCAAAATATAAAAAATCCGCGCGAACGATTGGGGACGTGATCGGTAAATTTCATCCGCACGGTGATAGCGCTTGTTATGAAGCCATGGTGTTAATGGCGCAACCTTTTTCGTATCGTTATCCCTTGGTGGATGGTCAAGGAAATTTTGGTTCAAGCGATGATCCTAAATCGTTTGCTGCCATGCGATATACCGAATCTCGTTTAACGGGATATGCGAATGCACTGCTTGCTGAATTACAACAAGGCACAACGGATTGGGTGCCGAATTTTGATGGCACCATGGATGAACCTTCGTTATTACCAGCGCGTTTACCAAATGTGTTATTAAATGGCGCTTCAGGTATTGCTGTCGGAATGGCAACGGATTTGCCGCCGCACAATTTAACCGAAGTCATCAATGCGTGTATTTATTTATTAGAAAATCCAAAAGCAACACTCACCGATATTTTTAAAATTATTAAAGCACCGGATTATCCGACGTCTGCGGAAATTATTACAACACTCGCGGACATTAAACAAATCTATGAAACGGGTAATGGTGTTATTCGTGCGCGCGCAACCTACACACTCGAAGAAGACGATATTATTATTACAGCGCTACCGCACCAAGTCTCCGCGAGCAAAATTCTGGAAGACATTGCGGGACAAATGCAAGCAAAAAAATTGCCCACGGTGACTGATTTACGCGATGAATCGGATCATGATAATCCAACGCGTATTGTGATTTCGCCGCGTAGCAATCGTGTTGATGTCGAACAACTCATGTCACATTTATTTGCAACCACGGAATTAGAAAAAACATTCAGAATTAATTTTAATTTAATTGGCACGAATGGTCGTCCACAAGTAAAATCATTACTCATGATTTTAAACGAATGGTTGGATTATCGAACAGAAACCGTGCGTCGTCGTTTAGAATTTCGCCTAAAAAATATTCTCGAAAGACTGCATTTATTAGCGGGATTTTTAACGGTTTATGCGCATATCGATGAAGTGATTCGCATTATTCGCCACGAAGAAGAACCGAAATCGGCATTAATGAAAAAATATAAATTAAGCGACATACAAGCCGATGCGATTTTGGAAATTAAATTGCGACAACTTGCAAAATTAGAAGAAATAAAAATTCGCGACGAACAAAAAGCATTGAGTGAAGAAAAGGATGATATAGAAAAAACATTGGGTTCATCGGCGCGCTTAAAAACACTGATCAAAAACGAATTAAAAGAAGATCAAAAAACGTATGGTGATCAAAGACGCTCACCGATTGTCGCGCGCATTGAAGCAAAAGCGATGAGCTTTGAAGAAATTGTACCTGCAGAAAATGTCACCATTGTGTTATCGAAAAAAGGATGGATACGCGCAGCAAAAGGTCATGAGATTGATGGCGCCACACTAAGCTATCGTGCTGGTGATGAGTTTTATCAGCAAATACTGGGCAAAAGTACTGACACGATCACTTTTTTAGATTCCGCTGGAAAAAGTTATTCTCTGGTTGCGCACACACTACCTTCTGCGCGTGGACAAGGTGAACCGTTATCATCAAAATTAACAATTACCCCTGGTGCTGAAATAGCTGGAATGATGATCGGAAAAGCTGAAGATCGTTTTTTAATTGCATCCGATGCGGGGTATGGATTTGTCACTGTATTTGAAAACTTACTCAGCAAAAATCGCAATGGAAAAGCGATGTTAAAATGTCCGAATAATTCATTGGCATTATCTCCCATTTTAATTTCAGATACGGAATCGCAATTTGTTGTGGTATTAACGAATGTGGGACATCTGCTCGTATTTCCACTTGCCGAATTACCTGAATTACCGCGTGGAAAAGGCAACAAAATGATTCAAATTCCGACTGCGAAAGTAGCAACACGCGAAGAATTTTGTGTCGGCGTGGTTGTTTTATTCGAAAATTCTAGCTTACGATTAACCGCCGGGAAAAAACAATTAACACTCAAACCCTCTGATTTAGCGAATTTTCACGGCGAACGTGGTCGCCGCGGAAATTTATTACCGCGGGGATTGCGTGGCGTGACGCAGATGGATGTTATAACGCTTACTACGTAGATCAAAATGTTTTAGTTATTCATGGCGGCGTGATAGCGGGTGCGCTCATTGCTTCTTCCAGGTTTTGTACGTTAGCATTCGAAAATAATGATGCTGATTGACGCGGTCGAAAAAAATGGCAAGCAGCAAGTATCAAGGAAGCGCTTCCGAGCACTATTAACGCTATTCCCAAATATAAAGATATAGAATCGCAATTACCAATATATTGTGCATCACCTGTTGTATTTTTAGTTGCGTCTTTTGCAAAAAAATGACGTAGATTTGTTATATATTCTGATGTACAAAACTGCTGAAGCATTTGACACGCAGCTTGCAATCGCGATTGATTATACGAAGCCAAATTGTTCGTAAACTCGATATTTCCTGAAATTTTACTACCATCTCCATACGCTTGTGTGGGATCAAAAGAATTCATCAATGACATGCAAAAAACCCATGGCGTAGCATTAATATCATTTGTATTAGCTTTATTATCAATACCAAGCTGATTAGCAGAGCGATTATTTTTTATTACAATTCCACATAAAAAAAATAACACGCCGCATAATGCCAATATGATATTTTCTATTTTAAATTTATTTCGATTTTTTAATAACTCAAGCATGGACATAAACACCTCGTTTTTTAATTTCAACCAATTATTTTATTTTCAGGGAGAAATCAAACAAACGGTATTTATGAAACGTGCACGAAAAAAAATAATGAGGCACACGGCAAATTAACTGTTTCATGATCGCCTTCTTTCATCCGGACTATACCGTCGGCTCTGGAATTAAACCAGATCTGCTTTTTATGCTTTGAAAACACAAATTGCTCGCGGGCTTTCAATCGAAATTGATTACCGCCGGTGGGGAATTGCACCCCGCCCTGAAGGTTTTATTTAAAATTTATTTTACAGAGATAGATGTGGGTGTCAATTTTTATTGCCACTCAAAACACCACGGTCATATCATCACTCGTTACTTCCTGTTTTTTGTCGTGTACAGAAAACTATTCAGCATCTTTCTGGGAGATTCATTTTTGCGTGTTTTTTTCCTTCTGTTTTTATTTTTCTTCCCAATTTTTTCACATCTTCGGCTGGTGGTAATTTTTCAGGAACAATGTTTTGTTGCTTAAGGGCATTTCGCACGTTGGCGTTGCTTTTTACATGTTCTTTTGTAATTAATTGTTCGCCCTGTAGATTATCACGTGTGTAGTATTAAATGTTGTAATTTCATTTGCAAACTCTTTTGCTTTGATCGTAATGGTTGGTAAGAAATCTGCGAGTGCTCTGTTGTCTGGAACACCCAATGTCCTTTTCATTTGTTGCGTGCTTTTTCCACCAAATAACGTCTGATCGCCTTTACTACGAATGCGTGCAAAACCCTGATTGTCTACACCCCGTTCAAACAACACGCCAGATAATATTTTTTCAGAATTTGATAATTTTTCTCTTTCGACCAATCGTTCAATTTCATTGAGACGCACTTCAATGATTTCTTGCTTTCGCGTTTGGACAGCAAAGTAGGTTTGTGCAAAAGCGATTTCTGCCTTGCGTGGATCTCCATTTTGTGCAACGAGGTAACAGGCGTAACGTGTGAGTTTAATATCGTCGATTTCTCTTTGTCCGCCTTTACCTAATGGGATCATTTTGTTGACGTCAACAAAATGATCTTTTTCCGCATTTTTTGACGTTTTACACGCTGTTTTTGATTTATCGAGAACCAACAAAAAATTTCGCCATTCATCGTAACCCAGTCGTTTTTGTAAATCTCTTGCGTACCAAAATTCGACAGATTCTTCTTGTTGTATAATGCTTTCAAAAGCGTTATGTAATTTTATTACTAATTCTTTTTTCATCATCCTAATTCCTTATGAATAATTTTTTATTTTTATAAATTTTTTAAATGCGTGTAATCAGATGTACTGCTAAAAAATCAGGATCATTTTCAGTAATTTTTATTAAAGTTACAATACCGTGTTATTTATGCATGGTAGCCCATAACTGTATTGCACCTTGGTAGGTTGGATAATTGGGATTGTCTTCGGTTGCATAATCATTATCTAAACGCCATCCCATCATGCCTGCCAATCCATTTTGCAACGCATAATTGGCTTTTTGTGCGATGCTTCCTGATGAACCGAGAGTATCAGTACCGCCGGGATAATCGGTTTCTGTTTCTACACCACCAATCATTTTATTGACAGGAAAACCCGCTTGCTGAAAAGCACTCACACTATTATCGAGAGGCGTCGTAGCGCCATAAGACATAATATTGATTTGATTTAGATTGTTTTTTAATACAGTCATATCATAAGCGGAAAATGGGTAAGGCCAAACATCGAGTGTTAGTTTGTCACCGGCTGCGTGCAGTACCGAATAGAGATGGGTTACTAAAGTATTTAAATCTTGCTGATTTAAGTCATTTTCCCAATCAATATCAAAACCATTGAGATTATATTTATTTAAAAAATGTAGGACATTGATTGCAAATTCTGGATCGTTGGCAGCGCCACCAAATGATTGATTATCATCACTGCCGCCCACGGTTAGAAAAATATCTGCTTTGGGATTTTGAGTGTGTATGCGCTGAATCAATTGTACTGCGTGAGCAGTATTGCCATCAAACGCAATGGATAAATGTTCGTTCACAGTGATTATTTTTCCAAATGAAACATAAACGCGATTTAATTTATCAAACGGCGTATCACTTCTCAATTTTTGTTGCCACGTTTGCCCCCGATTAAGCCAAATACCAAAATACTGGGCGATGATCGGTTGCGCGAATACCGACAATGAAAAAATAAACAGTGTGAAAAAGAAAATAATTTTTGATTTTAAATACATCGTAACTTGCATCCTTGCAAAATATGGTATTTCTTATCCTATGCTAAATTTTAAGTGAATACAATTTTGTATTTTGAGGATATAATTACTTCTATGTCTTTTCTCAGGAGATTTAATCTATGAGATACATCGAAACGAATCTACTTCAAGATGAAAAACTAGTGTATTGCGTATCACCACACTGGATTATTTTTTCATCGGGATGTTGGGCGTTACTTTTTGCAATATATGTATTTTTATTTTCTCCCGATGTATTAAACACCAGTATTTATGGACCTTGGACACTGCATCTGGTTGCCAGTCTCGTGTTGTTCGTAGTGGGTGCTTATTGGATTATTCAAGCTTATATTTATTTTAAAACCTCAGAATACGGCGTCACTAATAAACGTGTGCTGATCAAAGTGGGTTGGATTGAACGCAGATCACTAGAACTATTGCTGGATAAAGTTGAAGGTGTTTTAGTCGACCAAACCATTTTTGGACGTATTTTCGATTACGGAACAATTACCATTATTGGCACCGGCGGCACCAATGATCAATTCCCTTACATTCCTGATCCCCTGTTGTTTCGAAAAACGGTACAACAAGAAGTTGAATTATACGAAGAGGATTTGCATAAGTAATACGAAAAAAGCCCTTTTAAAAGGGCTTTTTATATTATTAGAAATAATGAAACACATTCAAAAAAAATGTAACGGATCAGGCCTCGTTGTCTGATTTAGTAAAACGTCGAGTTTGAGATGATTTTTTGTAGTAAATTGAGTTGAAAGCGCAGGTGTACTTGATCGTACATCGAGCATTTCAACGAGATTTACTGCAAAAAAGCATCCAAAATCGGCGTTTCTATCTACGGAGTGATCTGTTACAAAAAAATTATCTCCTTATGACGCTGGTACATATTGGCAATCTTCTAACGATTGGTAGCAATAATAAACACCGTTGCTAACGGAGCTTGCCGTAAAGTATTGCTGATATCCGGGTGCTGGTTTTGTCTGCAGGGTTGCATCCGAAATGACAGCAGGAAACGGACCATCTACGGAGTAAATACACACCGCACCTAAAACATGGGCGTTTTTCGACGGAATCAATGTGCTATTAACATCTAGGTTAACAAATTGTACATCTTGCGGGGAAACCGGAAGAACGCCGCCATAATAATTTCCAGTAAACAAATGTCCTGACGAATCGATGCCTGTCACACTATAATCTTTATGAAAATGCAAAGAAGCTGGCTGAGGACAACTATCAGCATAAACGAACGATGAAATAAAACAGAATGATGCGGTTAGCACACCAAGAATTTTGGAACGTATACTGACTTTCATAAATCCACCTCATTTTTTTATTTGAAAAAACTTATTAAACCTATCACTCAGATAATAAATAATCAAGATAGGATAAAAACAAAAGATTCGTTAAAAGGCTTTGTGTAACATTCCCGGCACTTCCCTTGCCAACATCGGCACTAAAAATCCCGGCAATTGTTTTTTTATTTCGCGCATTAATGCATTGGCTTTTTTTTCCGAGACATCAAAATGTGCAGCACCCTCTACTTTATCTAATAAATGCAAATAATACGGTAAAACACCGGCTTGAAATAAACGTTTACTTAAATTAACCAATACAGTCACATCATCATTTACATTTTTTAATAAAACAGATTGATTAAGCAATGTGATTGAGGATTCACGCAATCGTTTTAAGGCTAGTAAAACAGGCTCATCTATTTCGTTGGCATGATTGCAATGTATGACAACAACAATTTGAAAACGGGATTTACGCATCCACTGAATCCATTCGTCAGTGACTCGTTGCGGAATGACAATGGGTAAACGCGTATGAATTCGCAATCTTTCTACATGCGACATTTTTTCTAATTGCGCAACAAATTCTGCAATTAAAGAATCTTTTAAAATCAGTGGATCTCCGCCACTTAAAATCACTTCATCAATATTTTTATCTTGAGAAATATACTCTAATGCACGATTCCAATCATGACGCGCAGGGACATTGTCTGCATACGGAAAATGTCTTCGAAAACAATAGCGACAATTAATCGCACAAACACCTGTTAAAGTAAGCAATACACGATTGGGATATTTATGTAGTAAACCCGGCACAGGATTTTTTTGATTTTCATTGAGAGGATCTGCTGAAAATCCTGGCATTTTTTGCATTTCGATCGCTTGTGGTAACACTTGTAATAATAAAGGATCATGAGGATTACCCACTTCCATACGTGACACAAATTCGCGCGGCACACGTAGCGCAAAGGATTGTTGTGCTTGCTGGGTTAATTCAGAATAGAAATCATCAATTTTTAAAACGTCGTAAAGCTCCGAAATGTCGGTAATTGCGCTAGATAATGCTTGTTGCCAGGTGGAATGGAAGATTGTCATAGTGCGAACACGGTAAAGTAACTCACCCTAAAAAACAAGTTAAACAAAGATAACGAGTAGCATCAGCGCCCAAATATAATAGGCAAATTTGATATCAAAATTAGCCAATAGAACAGAAATAATCGCTATCACTGGAATTAAAAATGTTTTTAACATCAAGATAACAGCGGCTTGTTTACGACCTTCGGTGATGTAAATTGATTCATCTGTTTTCCAGGAATAAACAACACGGGCGCATAATAATGACAATAAAAATGGTGGGAACATTAAGCTGATTGAAAAAACAGTGACAACGGTTTTATCTAAAAAATTAATGTGTAATCCTGCGGCAAAAACAAGAAAAGTAATGCTCAACAAATAGAACATGGTCAACCATAATATGCGTTTATCCACTTGTTTTACATGTTGAAAAAGTAAATTATGAATTTGCCAACATTTGGCAACCACCAAAAAACAAATTAAAAATGAGAATATCGTGGGTAATTCTAAAAAAAATGCATCTCTCAAATTTTGCGCGGTGTGCGCATGAGCCAAATCGGGAATATCAATATTGAGCACCAACACGACAAAAACAGCACCCATCACCACGTCACATAATGAGCCCAATCGGTCAATGGATAGTTGAAAAGGCGAAACGTCAGGTTTCATAGCACAATTCCTTTTGATTGAGATATAAATATCCTAACGTATGTTATTGCCAGATGCCATATAACTAGTGTTACAGATGAACCACCCCAGTCACCATCACCATGAATTAATGCTTCACCACCCGCACACCCTCTTCCGCCAACTGCTGCAACAAGTTAGTTTGTAGGATTTTTTCAATTAACTCTTTTTTGCTGGCGCAATTCAATTTTAATTTCATTTTTTTAACGTAAAATTCAACGGTACGTCCTGAGAGCTGCATCGCCAATGCAGTTTCAGTAATCGTGCAACCCTGCGCAACCCAAAACATACACTCTGCTTCGCGTTTCGTTAAATACACATCGGGATATTCATCACCCAAATAATACATGCGCAAATCACGCGATTCTTTTATTTTATTAATCTTGTTGAGCGCATATTCAGACGAATAATTTTCCATATGATCTGATAAATTACCTTGATTCGTGAATAAAAATGTATGCGAATCGTCATCTTTATTTAACACTTCATTTAACACAGATTGCCAGTAATGCACGGTAAACCTCCCTATTTTCAAAAAACACCCAGTCATCATTCCCGCTGAACAGTGAATTTTTATCTTTGGGGGATATTGAATGATAATTTGTTTCGGAAATGCTCATGTACGAACAAGTACATTCCGCTTTCCTCAACTAATTATCCTTCAATCTCCCCTCAAATCTAAAAATTTAAGTTAATCAACCTGCTGAGCGGGAATTACTGAAAAACACCCTGGCATAATAAATCAACTGTGCATTTCGTCAATACCGTGTTTTTTAGCTTTCGCGATGTATTGATTGCTCATTGAAATACCAATTTATCCGCATCACATTTCACTTGAATCGTTTTACCAGGCGCAAATTTTCCAGATAAAATATCTTGTGCCAGTGGATTTTCTAAATACTGTTGTATCGCGCGTTTTAATGGACGAGCGCCATACACAGGATCAAATCCCGCTTTTGCAATAAATTCGACAGCGTCTTTGGATAATTCGATTTTGAAATGATGCGCAATTAAACGCTGTTTTATGCGTTCAATTTGAATGTCGGCAATTTGGGTAATGTCATTTTTATTGAGCGCATGAAATACCACTGCTTCATCAATGCGATTAATAAATTCCGGGCGAAAACTTTTTCGCACGATATCCATCACCATTTCTTTCATTTTCACATAATTTTCATTCGAAAATTCTTGAATCACTTCGGAACCCAAATTGGATGTCATCACAATCACGGTGTTTTTAAAATCAACGGTGCGTCCTTGACCATCGGTTAATCGTCCATCATCTAATACTTGTAATAAAATATTAAATACATCCGGATGTGCTTTTTCAATTTCATCCAACAATAAAAGCGAATAGGGTTTGCGACGAACGGCTTCCGTTACATAACCACCTTCTTCGTAACCCACATATCCGGGTGGCGCACCAATTAATCGTGCCACAGAATGTTTTTCCATAAATTCAGACATATCGATGCGTACCATCGCATCAACCGTATCAAATAAAAATAAAGACAGTGCTTTGCATAATTCTGTTTTGCCTACACCCGTTGGCCCTAAAAATAAAAATGAGCCAATCGGTTTATTCGGATCTGACATTCCCGAACGCGAACGACGAATCGCATTGGCAACCGCATTGACTGCTTCATCTTGCCCAATAACGCTTGCATGTAGCACTTTTTCCATCCGTAATAATTTTTCTTTTTCGCCTTCTAACATGCGAGAAACTGGAATGTGCGTCCATTTGGAAACCACTTCGGCGATTTCTTCTTCGGTGACTTGGGTACGTAACAGTTTTTTTACGTGGTCGCTAGCGCTCGCGCTTTTTTTGGCTTTTTCCAACTTCTTCTCTAATTCAGGGATCACACCGTATTGCAATTCAGACATTTTGGATAAATCAGACGTGCGTGCAGCCGCTTCTAATTGCATACGCGCTTTATCTAATTCTTCTTTGATTTTTTGCTCACCTTGTAAATTCGCTTTTTCGGCTTTCCAAATTTCTTCTAAATCTGCGTATTCTTTTTCAGATTTTTTAATCTCATTTTCTAAATCTTTTAATCTTTTTTTCGAGGCGTCATCTTTTTCTTTTTTTAGCGCTTCGCGTTCAATTTTAAATTGAATTAATTTTCGATCAAGACGATCTAAATCGTGCGGTTTGGAATCAATTTCCATGCGAATTTCGCTCGCCGCTTCATCGATTAAATCAATCGCTTTATCCGGTAATTGTCGATCCGTGATATAGCGATGCGATAAGGTTGCGGCGGCAACAATCGCAGGATCGGTGATAGTGACGCCATGATGCACTTCATATTTTTCTTTTAATCCCCGCAAAATTGCAATCGTATCCAAAACGGTGGGTTCATCAACCAATACTTTTTGAAAACGGCGCTCGAGTGCTGCGTCTTTTTCAATATATTGACGATATTCATTGAGTGTGGTTGCTCCCACGCAATGCAATTCGCCGCGCGCTAAGGCGGGTTTTAGCATATTACCTGCATCCATCGCACCTTCTGCTTTGCCAGCGCCAACCATTGTGTGCAATTCATCGATAAATAAAATAATTTGACCTTCTTGTTTTGATAAATCTTTTAATACCGCTTTGAGTCGTTCTTCAAATTCACCGCGAAATTTAGCACCCGCAATCAATGCACCCATATCGAGTGCTAATACTTTTTTATTCTTTAATCCTTCAGGCACTTCATTATTCACAATACGCTGCGCTAATCCTTCTGCAATCGCTGTTTTACCCACGCCTGGTTCGCCAATTAATACCGGGTTATTTTTCGTACGGCGTTGTAATACTTGAATGACGCGACGAATTTCTTCATCTCGTCCAATCACTGGATCTAATTTTCCGGATTGTGCACGCGCTGTTAAATCAATCGTGTATTTTTCTAGGGCTTTTCGAGTGCCTTCTGCGTTCGGATCGGATACTGTTTCATTGCCACGCATTTTTTTGATCGCCTCTATTAATTTTTTTTCATTCACGCCTGATTTTTTTAATAGTTCTTGTAGTGTCGATTTTTTTTCTATGACTGCTGATAAAAATAATTCTGAAGAAATATAGTGGTCTTTATTTTGTTGTGATAATTGATCGCATCGATTTAACAATTGTGCGAGTGAATGGGATAGATGCACTTGCCCCGGCGTGCCTTCGACTTTGGGAAAACGATCAATCGTTTTTTGCAATTCATCGATTAATAAATTATTATTTGTGTCAGACTGTTCTAGAACAGCGGAAATAGTGCCGCCATCTTGTTGTAGCATGGCCAATAAGACATGCTCTGGCTCAATGGCTTGATTATCATGTCCCAGTGCAATTGATTGCGCATCAGCGAGCGCTGATTGAAATAAATGGGTAAATTTTTCCATTCTCATTGATAGCTGCCTGGTTATTTGGTGTTATGGATAATATGCGGGCGTAACGTTTAATTTTCAATATAAAAATTCAAGGGGTGTTATGTTTGATGATCCCGGTAGACGCTATGGTTTGTTAAACGTTACAAAAATTGGCGCCTTATACGGAATTGCTTTTGCACTCATGTTGTTTATTTTTCTAGAGATGCTCAATGGCTCCTCAAACAAAAAATCCCTAATTCATAAGACAGGAATACATCTGCTTATTGCGACAGGTGTTGGTATCGCCACTGTTTTATTATTCATGTCGATTTACAAAATATGTCCGAATTTTTTTCCTTCAGATGAAACTCTACCTTTGGTTTTCGATGGAATTCCACCATCGTCTTCCAACAATATACAATCGGAAATACCCCATGAAAGGGTTAGTAGTCGTGTTTAAAAAAATCAAAATCCCACAAACTTTTATCCATCAACTGACTCGGATGAATACTTTGCAAGGCATGTAACATATTGCTTGGAATTTTTGGATTTTCTGCACTCAAATCTTCAATTAATTTTTTCACTCTTTTTCGTGTCATATTTTCTTGTGAGCCGCATAATGTGCACGGAATGATGGGGAATTGTTGCGCGCGCGCATATTCTTTGATGTCATTTTCCTGACAATAAATCATGGGGCGAATCACAACATGTTTTTTATTATCGGATAATAATTTCGGCGGCATCGATTTAATTTGCCCGGAGTATAAAATTGACATTAATAAGGTTTGAATTAAATCATCGCGGTGATGACCCAATGCAATTTTATTAAATCCATTTTCTTCGGCATAACGATAAATATTACCGCGACGCAATCGCGAACACAGTGAGCAATACGTTTGACCTTCGGGAATTACGCGTTTGACAACAGAATACGTATCGCGCGTTTCAATGTCATATTTTATTTTATGATCCGTTAACCAATTGCGCATGTGCGAATCATCCCAACCCGGCTGAGATTGATCCAAAGTATACGAAAAAATGTCAAAAGAATTGCGCCATTCTAGGCGAATTAAATTTAAAATACTGAGCATGGTGTATGAATCTTTTCCGCCAGATAAACAGACCATCACGCGATCGCCTTTTGCGATCAATTTGTAATCGGCGATGGCTTTGGTGGTGTAATGGAAGAGTTTTTTTTCGGTTTTTGATTGTTGATCGGTCATTGTAATTCTCTAGAATTCAGGTGTGGGTGTGACACCTATCTCCCCGGCACATCCCCCCAAATCACCTTATGCAACTGCACTTGAAACCGCACGGGTAATTGGTCACGCAAAATCCAGTCTGCGAGCGTACCATAGTTGAGTTGTTGATAACTCGGCGAAAATAATATTTCGCATTTTTTATCTAACTCGAATTGTGCAATTATTTTTTTCGACCAATCGTAATCGTGTTGATCACAAATCACAAATTTAAGTTGATCGTGCGGTTTGATATGTTGAATGTTTTCAAAATTGTTTTTAGAAGATTCCAATGAGCCAGGTGTTTTGATATCAATAATTTTAACAACCCGCGAATCGACTTCAGAAACATCCAACGCACCGCTCGTTTCCAATGAAACCAAATAGCCACGATCACATAATGCTGTTAATAAAATCAAACATTCTTTTTGTGCGAGCGGTTCACCGCCAGTGACAGTGACGTATTTTGTGCTGTATTTTTCGATGTTTTGGATAATCTCATCGACAGAGTAATTGCTTCCGCCTGAAAAAGCATAAGCGGTATCGCAATATTGACAACGCAGCGGACAACCCGTCAGTCGAATAAATACGGTGGGTAATCCTGTGGTTCTTGTCTCTCCTTGCAATGAAAAAAAAATCTCTGTGATTTTAAGCATTGTGAGTGTGAGTGTGAGTGTGAGTGTGAGTCAAAATCAACTCACACCGATATCTCACACTGATCCACTAATTAGAAGAATACGCCAACTTGTACTAACACAGAATTACGTGTGCGACCTGTGCCAACAATATTAGCGGTTGCACCGCGACCTAATGCGGTCGTTGTTTTGGAATAATCGGTGTCATGACGGAATTCAATTTCTTCCGTTGTTTCACGCCAAATACTCGTGCTCAAGAAAGTTGAGTAACTGTTTTGCGGCAAATTCAAAGCCAACGCTTCCCAGGTATGGCCATACGCAACTCCCAACGTTGTGTCATATTTTTTAGCAAACCAAGGCAGTAAATAATCTGCTTCAGCATGCATTGCTTGCGGTTTTGCACCATCATTATTGAAAGTCATATCAGTGGTTGCAAAAGCTTGCGAGGCACCTAAGTATTCACCAATCAAACTAACGGGGCCGACTGACAAAGTACCATGACCATCAACACCGTAAACGCTGCGCGTTAATGCGTTATTGTTTGTAGATCCTGTACCTGTATTGGTCACAGCAAATCCGCCAAATTGACTAGCAGATGTGCCTAATCCTGTATTTTGCATACCTTCAGAATCGGCAATATTAGAAACCAAACCGGCACCTACTGTCAGACTATCGCTTTGTCTGAATTTATATTTGTATCCGCCGTCCAAACCCCATTGTTTAAAGATGGGTTGACCGCCCGAAGTTTGTGTACCTGAAAATCCGTAGATAGACCCGTGCAAACCGTTATCCAAACTAAACCCTAATAACGCAGCAGGCGTGCGAATTCTACCCATAGATTGTGTCAACGGTGTGCTGATCATGTTATTCGCATAACGACCAAACGGCACATACATCAAACCGCCCGTGAAATACACCGGGAAACGATTGAGATTACCAATGGTTGCAAAACCACGACCTAAATAAATGCTTGAATTGGGCGCGCGATTTCCTGAGCTAATGGGGGCACCATTAAAATCAAACGACATAAAGGCAGAAGCCCATGAGCTTGCAATCGCATTCATTTGTAATTCAGCAGTTGATAAATTCACACCCGAATTGACAGTTGAACCTGTAGCAAATCCGCTTTGTGAAAAGCCTTCACCTTCCACAGCGCCACTTAATTGCAAAATCGGACGATCTAATGAATGACCATCCGCTTTCATTTCATTTTCAATGTGTTGTTTTTGTTTTAACAAACGTAAATCTTCATTGTTTGATGACAAGTTATACAATAAATCTTCGCCATCATAATCGGTCGCGTGACCTAAAAATGGGGTTGTTGTGACCGTTACAAAATGATCCCAGGGCATATCAGTCTTTGCCGCTGTCGATTCTGTTTTGGTTTTTTTTGCAGTATGGCGATTTTTATTTTTCTTTAACAGCCATACTTCGTGTTGTAATTCTTTTGTTTCTGCACTTAATTGATTTACTTTTGCAGACAATATTTTCGTCGATGCTGCATTATTAGTAACGCCAAAGCTGGATGCGGACAACGCAATAGCTGCAATCGTTGTTATTGGTATTATCACTCGTTTCACTGTGATGCTCTCCATTTAAATTTTAAGAGCGGAAATCATAACGCTATTTTCTCCAATTTGCTACAATGTTTTTCAATTAATTTTTTTGAAAAAAATATGAACAACATTACACTCATTCAACCCGACGATTGGCACTGTCATTTACGTGATGACTTGTATCTAAAACGCACAGTTGCTGACACTGCGCGACAATTTAAACGTGCGATTGTCATGCCAAATTTGCAACCACCGATTACATCGATTGAGCAAGCGCATGATTATAAAAATCGTATTGTAAAAGAAATTCCAAACGGTTGTGATTTTACGCCTTTAATGACTTTATATTTAACTGAAAATTTATCACCATCAATTATCTTTGATGCGAAAAAGTCGGGGTTTATTGTCGCTTGTAAATATTATCCTGCCGGTGCAACAACGAATTCTGCTCATGGCATTGCTGATAGTCAAAAAATCTATCCGCTGTTGGAACACATACAATCAGCTGATTTGGTTTTGTGTATTCATGGTGAATCGATCGATAAAAATGCGGATATTTTTGATCGTGAAAAATTATTTTTAAAAGAGCTGGAAGGCATTGTAAAAAAATTTCCAAAATTACGCATTATTTTAGAACACATTTCTACGAAAGCTTCTGTTGATTTTATTTTGAGTGCGCCAAAAAATGTGGCGGCTACTATTACGCCACATCATTTGCATTATAATCGCAATGATTTATTTCATCATGGCATTCGTCCTCATTATTTTTGTATGCCGATTTTAAAACGCTCGGAAGATCAACAGGCATTAATGGCTGCTGCGATGAGCGGACAGTCGAAATTTTTCTTAGGTACCGATAGCGCGCCACATGCTGTTGAAAAAAAAGAATCCGGTTGTGGATGCGCAGGCATTTATTCAGCGCATGCAGCCATTGAATTTTATGCTGAAATTTTCGAGAAAAATAACGCGTTAGATAAATTAGAAAATTTTGCCAGTCGTTTTGGGGCAGAATTTTATCAATTGCCGATCAATAAAAATAAAATTGAATTGATCAAAAAACCCTGGAAAATAGCTGAAAAATTATCGTTTGGGGAGTCGCAATTGGTTCCGATGAAAGCGGGAGAAATGATATCTTGGCAAATGCAATAAAGAAAAGATTTGATGGTTATTTGCCTGTCGTTGTCGATATCGAAACGAGTGGTGTTGATTATCAAAAAAATGCGATTTTGGAAATTGCGGCTGTTTCTGTTGATTTTAATGATGCGGGTTTGTTAATGCCAGTCGGTGATTTTGCGTGTCACGTCACGCCGTTTGAAGGAGCGCGTTTGGATGATGATGCGCTGAAAATAACCGGCATCGATCCCTTTCATCCGTTTCGATTTGATATCAGTGAGCACGATGCACTCACCCAATTATTTCAATTTGTGGATCAGGCATTGAAAAATACCGGTTGTCGTCGCGCAGTTTTAGTGGGACATAATGCGCATTTTGATTTGTCATTTATTATTGCAGCCACAAAACGCTGCAAAATAAAAGAAACGCCGTTTCATGCATTTACCGTTTTTGACACCGCTACTTTATCAGGTTTGGTTTTTGGAAAAACAGTTTTAGCAAAAGCATTGCGCATTGCACGCATTGGATTTGACAAAAACGAAGCGCATTCGGCCATTTATGATGCGAAACAAACGGCGACGTTGTTTTGTTATATTGTGAATAAATTTGGGAAACAGTAAAGACGTCCTTGTCTGGTGAATGTAATAATGATTTTTTAGGGAGAAGGAGGGGTGAGACTCCCCATTTCTTGGTCACGTGCAGGTACTGATATGGCAGTATCCGCTGCAGGGGAATTATTGCGTGGAGTTACAGGAACAGCTAAAAGCGGATTTTCTTCCGAACTTGAATTCGATGATCTTTTCGCCAGAAGACCTGCGAAGAAACAAAGTACGGATAAAGACAAAATCGAGCCATACGCTACCAACCACATTATTTTATCTGTTTTGCTTGCGTCGAAACAGCTCTCTGGGTTTTGCCAGCCAGAATTCTGTGGGGTGGCGGTGGCACACCGGGAGGTATCTTCTTTAATGAAAGCCGCGTACAAAAAAGGCGTAGCAAAAATAAGGCATAAAAAACTCGTTAACCACCAACAATTTTTACCATTATTATCATGCAGCCAATCAAGACGCCTCCAACTAAATATATCTGACATATTTACCTCTTCTCTATTAAATCTCAATTTAATAACAAGCAAAATAATACCCCTCTGTTAACAGCTTTGTCAAAATTATTAGATCTCTCTGTGCCGCTTTTTCAATACGCAAGATCGACAATTTCCATTTCTGCGTATTTTAAAAGTCCAATCTGAAATACGTGAAAATGGAAATTTCCATTCTTGCGTATTTCAAAGAGGATGGTTTATAATACGTGAAATTGACTTTTTGCATTTTGGCGTATTTATGACAGACATTAGGTTTATCGGCCGTAAAACGGAACTGCTTGAATTACAAGATCTTTTTAAAAAAAAGACGGCTAGCTTGGTTGTTATCAAGGGTCGCAGACGCATCGGGAAAACACGCCTCATTGAAGAATTTGCGCGGGATAAACCCTTCTTGCGTTTTATAGGACTCGCTCCTACGGATGGTGTTACCGCACAATCCCAACGCGATGAATTTGCCCGTTTACTGGCAGCACAAACGAGCTTGCCCGAAATGAAAACGGACGATTGGGCAAAGCTATTTTCACTATTGGCTGAAAAAATTAAAACAGGCGCACACATTATTCTGTTTGATGAAATCACCTGGATGGCGCACGACGATCCTACTTTTTTAAGCAAATTAAAAAATGTATGGGAGTTGGCTTATCAAAAAAATCCGCGTTTAATTTTGGTTTTGTGTGGATCCATTTCTGCATGGATTGAAAAAAATATTTTAAGTAGCACGGGTTATTTTGGACGTATCTCAAAAAAAATAACATTGCGAGAATTATCGCTGCATCATTGCAATCAATTACTCGCCACACTCGGATTTCATCGCTCACCGTACGAAAAATTTTTATTACTATCATTAACCGGGGGTGTTCCGTGGTATATCGAATTAATTAATCCTGCTCGTTCTGCTGCTGACAATATCAAAGCGTTGTGTTTTGATTCGGATGGCATGCTCGTTAATGAACACCATTATATTTTTCATGATTTATTTTCAAATCGCAGTGAAATTTATGAAAAAATTACGCGGTTGCTATCCAATCGCATTTTAGAATATCCAGACATTGCTGAGGGCATTCATTACACAAGCAGTGGTTTATTAAGTGATTATCTTAATGAATTAATTGAAGCGGGTTATATTAATCGCAGTTTTGCATGGGATATTAAAACAGGGAAAGAAAAAAAGATTAGTTTGTATCGATTGTCTGATAATTACTTGCGGTTTTATTATAAATATATTCAACCTAAATTAAATTTAATTGAAAAGGGGCAGTATCGATCAACACCACTTTCATCCTTACCCAGCTGGAATAGCATTGTCGGTTTTCAATTTGAATCGCTCGTTTTAAATAATCGTGAATTGATACAAAAAAAATTGAGATTGTCTTCAGAAGATATTATGGCGGATGGTATTTATTATCAGCGGGAGACTAAGAAACAACCAGGTTGTCAAATTGACTATCTTATTCAAACACGCACCAATACTTTATTTGTATGCGAAATTAAATTTTCACAACAAGAATTAAAAACAGCGGTAATCCATGAAGTGAAAGACAAAATTAAAAAACTCGCTGTTCCTAAAAATTTCGTCTGCGTTCCCGTGCTTATTCATGTTAATGGCGTATCGAATGAAATGAATGACGCGAATTATTTTTTTGAGATAATCGATTTTTCGGCGTTTTTAGAAGATGAGTCGGATAAAATTTAAATCAACCGTGTTAGATGGATTTTCTGCGATTATCCCCAAAAGAACGCATCACAAAAAACCCAAGGTGAGCGATGACTTCTGAAGTAACAGATCAGGCCTCGTTGTCTGATTTAGTAAAACGTCGAGTTTGAGATGATTTTTTGTAGTAAATTGAGTTGAAAGCGCAGGTGTACTTGATCGTACATCGAGCATTTCAACGAGATTTACTGCAAAAAAGCATCCAAAATCGGCGTTTCTATCTACGGAGTGATCTGTTACCTTCTGAATCACAATCCATCCGCATGTTCAGCGAGATAAGCGGCAACACCTTTTGGTGAAGCTGTCATCCCTTTATCGCCTTTTTTCCAGTTGGCTGGGCAGACTTCGCCGTGTTTTTCGGTGAATTGCAATGCATCAATCAAACGAAGAATTTCCGTCATGCTACGACCGAGTGGTAAATCATTAATAATTTCAGAACGTACAACGCCTTTGTCATCAATAATAAATGCACCGCGCAATGCAACACCCGCTTCTGGATGTTCGACACCGTAAGCACGCGCAATGGTATGCGCCACATCGGCAGCCATTGTATATTTCACTGCGCCAATACCACCTTTATCAACCGGTGTATTGCGCCATGCGTTATGCGTGAATTGTGAATCGATTGAGACTGCAATCACTTCCACATTACGCGCTTTAAACTCATCCATGGCATGATCCAAGGCAATCAATTCAGAAGGGCATACAAAGGTGAAATCTAACGGATAGAAGAAAACCAAGGCATATTTTCCTTTGGTTGCTTTGCCGAAATGGTATTGACCGACGATTTCACCGTTATCCAAAACGGCTGCTACTGTAAAATCAGGTGCTTGACGAGAAACTAATGACATAAATTTACCTCGGAGTTAATCACAATAAATTGAAAATTAAACAGATTGCTGTTGATAATAATAAGCTTTTTGTTCATGCGCAA
>Ga0207113_1006_pt3 | contig 43814 bp, 20 predicted proteins | sample Alteio_BWMinHeat_69_FD_153559 | JGI IMG/M metagenome (GOLD analysis project Ga0207113, IMG submission 153559) | Enriched cells from forest soil in Barre Woods Harvard Forest LTER site, Petersham, Massachusetts, United States -... | ecosystem: Environmental > Terrestrial > Soil > Temperate forest >... | reverse complement strand
AGATTATTGTTCTCAAAGATAGCGAGTACAGGATTGTAGGATCAGGGAGGATATGAAGGATCGTTGACGCTAGCTTGAAGGATCGATAGAAACGACTGCAGAATAGATAATTATTTCGCATGCTAACAATTAATTTATCTTTCTAAATGGGGCTCCAGCCCCATTTAGAAAGATCTATTTTTTAAGTTCCGAGCTTGCGAGGAACTTAAAATGTTATTACATTTCGTTTCTGCCTATCCCTGTAGCCAGCGTCAACGATTCTTCATATCCTCCCTGATCCTACATATCCTGTACTCGCTATCTTTGAGAACAATAATCTTAGTCGTGCTCTATAGTGAATCACTAAAATTCAACAAATTGATTTAGTAGTTAGTCACCTGACGGAAATGTAAAGCGGCTTGACAAAATCGATGGGAAATGCACATAATCCAAAAATACCAATGAAAATTTTATTCAACCATTTTGTGGAGCCTCTATATGCTGCAAGTTGACACTTGTGTGGGGATTCTCAACCACCTAAGAAAACACCATTCCAATCCCACTGCCTTTAGTTATCGATCAAATAATGAATGGAAACACCTCTCGACAAAAAACTTTCTGCGCGATGTCAAGTACCTATCTTTAGGACTGCGCGATATGGGATTGCAAAGGGGGGATAAAGTCGGCATCTTGGCAACGGGATCCCCTCAATGGAGTATTTCCAACTTCGCCATTATGATTGCTGGGGGAGTTGTGGTCCCATTATTCTCCAATATCTCCGATGACAATTTTATCTATGAAGTGAAGCAGACAGACATCAAACTTCTTTTCGTTGGAGAAGAAGAGCATTGGTCTCTTATGCAACGGCATGCCTCGCTCTTCAACAGAGTGATCACTATTGGAGAGCCGCCTGCCGATGCTTCTTCCTCTCGTTTCGCCATCAATACTTTCTCTTCATTGATTGAAAAAGGACGCCTCATCGACGATCAGGCTCCTTTTAAATATGAGGAAATGGAAAAGGAAATTCAGCCTTCCGACCTTGCCATCATCATTTACACAAGCGGTAGCACGGGCACTCCCAAGGGGGTAGAGCTTACCCAAGAAAACATCGTTGGTTTTCTGAATAATGATCCTTACTCATGGGACAAACACACGGATCGTTACCTGAGTGTGCTTCCTCTAGAACATGTTTTTGGCTATAGTGTCAATCTATGGATGATTCTTTGGGGAGTCTCCATCTATTATTCCAATGACTACAAAAACCTTGGTGCGATTTGTCAAGAGGTACAGCCGACAGCAATCGTCGTTGTCCCTCGTTTGCTAGAGAAGATCTACAGCAAAATGTTTGATGAGATTCAAAAACTCAAAGGATTAAAGCGTTCTCTTGGCTTCTTTGCTTTTAAACTGGCACAAAATCAAAATAAAAAAATTCTCAATGTCATTTTACATCCCATTCTAAATTTTCTCGTCTATTCTAAACTGCGCAATGCTCTTGGTGGAAAATTGCGCGTGGTGATTTCTGGAGGAGCCTCCCTCGATCCCCAGCTTCATTCCTTTTTCGAACAGATTGGAATTCCGATCTATGAAGGGTGGGGAATGACGGAGGCGTGTCCTGTGTGCGCAAGCCTCGTCGATCACAATAAAGTAGGAAATGTGGGAGTCCCTTTGAAGGGATATGAGATCAAAACAACGCCTGAAGGGGAAATTCTCGTTCGCGGAAAGGGCGTGATGAGAGGCTATTATAAAAATCCAGAAGCCACATTAAAAGCGATCGATGCGGACGGGTGGCTCCACACAGGGGACAGGGGAGTCCTCGATAAAGAGGGCTCTCTAAAAATATTTGGGAGAATGAAAGAGCTCTACAAAACATCAACAGGGGAATATGTCGCCCCCACTCCAATAGAGCAAGCCCTTTGTCGTTATCCTCTCATTGAATCGGCTCTCATCATTGCTGAGGGGAGGAAATTTTCTTCATGCCTTCTCTTTCCCAACAAAGAGGAAGTCAAAAGGATGCAAATTCAACAAAATGCGACTACTTTAACGGAAGAAGGTTTTTTAAATGGTCCAAGCGTCTCCGTAGAGGTCAATAAAATCATCAATCAAATCAATAAACATCTCAACCATTGGGAACAGATCAGAGCATACCGTTTCGTCATACATCCCCTCTCGGTAAAGGATGGGGACCTCACACCCTCAATGAAAATTAAGAGAGAAGCAGTTGCAAAAAAATACGGCCATCTCATCGATGAAATGTACCTGTCTATTCCAGCTCAAGAAAAGGAGTCCTTATGAAAGACCGCGTTGCTATTGTCTCAGGAGTCCGCACCCCTTTCTGCAAAGCCGGAGGGGTCATGCGAGACTTCGAACCAGATGATTTAGGAGCACGTGCCGTTGCAGAACTCCTCATCCGTTCCAACCTTCCAGGTCATCTCGTCGACGAATTGATCTTTGGAAACGTGATACAACTGCCTTTGCTAGCCAACATTGCCCGTATCATTGGTGTCAAGGGTGGTCTGCCCATTGCAGTGCCTGCCGTCTCTGTAAACCGCAACTGTGCTTCTGGATTAGAAGCTATTGCAACAGCAGCGGATAAAATTATGTTGGGACGCATTGAAATCGCCGTTGCTGGAGGGGTGGAATCGATGAGCAATTTCCCCGTATCGATTAGAAAATCATTTAGAAATTTCCTGCAAAAACTCAATAAAGCCAAAGGGTGGAAACAGCAGCTTGCTACGCTCTCTTCTTTCCGCCTCAATTTTTTAATTCCAGAAATCCCCGAAATTTTAGATCCTCTCTGCGGGTTGACGATGGGACAAACAGCGGAGAACCTAGCAAGAGAATTTTTTGTTACAAGACAAGAGCAAGATCAATTTGCCTTAATGAGTCAACAGAGAGCCTGTGAAGCTATTAATGAGGGATTTTTTGCCAACGAAATCATCCCCGTTACAATCCCTCCTAACTATGCTAATATCCAGGTTCAAGATGATGGCCCAAGAGATAATCAATCGATGGAGTCTCTATCGAAGCTAAGACCTGTTTTTGATTCCGTAATGGGAACCGTTACCGCTGGCAACTCAAGCCCATTGACGGATGGCGCTGCTGCTGTGCTGCTCATGAAAGAATCGAAAGCTAAAGAGCTAGGACTACAGCCAATGGGTTATATCCGCGACTATGCGGTTGCAGGACTCCAACCTTCGCGTATGGGCCTAGGGACTGTTTTTTCTACGGCAAAACTACTGAAAAAAACAGGGATGCAACTCTCTGACATCGATTTAATAGAAATCAATGAAGCATTTGCAGCACAGGTGCTGGCTTCAATTAAAGCATTAGCTTCCAATGACTTTTCTCGCAAGGAGCTTGGCCGCGATCACGCCATCGGTGAAATTGATCGGGATAAACTCAATGTCAATGGAGGAGCCATCGCGCTTGGACATCCACTAGGAGCTTCGGGAACGCGTTTAATCCTCACACTTCTCAATGAACTTAAAAGAAGAAATAAAAACATCGGTTTAGCCACCCTTTGTATTGGCGGTGGGCAAGGTCAAGCAATGATTGTGGAGGTCAACTAATGGAAAATGCTTTTAAACTTTCTATCGATAGTAATGGAATTGCGAGTTTAGTATTTGATCTTCCGAATGAAAAGGTCAACACCTTTTCGGGACCCGTCATCGAGGAGCTCGAAAAAATAATTGATGGGCTAGCAACAAATAAAGAGATCAAAATATTGGCGATATCAAGTGCAAAAAAAGGGGTCTTCATCGCAGGTGCAGACCTTCACAGCTTCGAACCGATGGCAAGTGACCCTTCTCATGTTAGCTTTATGATTGAGGGTGGACATCGTGTCTTCAATAAAATCAGCAATCTTCCTTTTCCAACGGTAGCACTGATTAATGGCGCCTGTTTAGGTGGAGGGATGGAATTAGCGTTGGCGTGCACTTATAGAGTTGTTTCGGATAGTCCAAAAACACTTCTTGGACTCCCAGAAGTGACCTTAGGAATCATTCCTGGATGGGGAGGGACACAACGCCTTCCGCGCCTTGTCGGTCTTATCGAAGCCCTTCCTCTCATCCTTTCAGGGAAATCACTCAAAGGAAATCAAGCGTGGAAAATTAAATTAGCAGATGCCCTTTTTGCTTCTGAATTTTTCGATGCCAAAGCTTTTGAATTTATAAAAAAATGCCTTTCAAAAGATGGGCAGAACCAGATTATCCGTCGTCGTCAGCAAAGAGGATTGCGCTATCAACTTCTTGAAAACAATCCAATTGGACGTGGATTTCTCTTCAATAAAGCAAAGAAAGACATCCTGAAAAAAACCAAGGGACTATACCCGGCGCCGCTAATTGCTTTAGCACTGATCAAAGAAACTTGTCGGCAGTCGTTAGAAACGGGCCTAAAGCGAGAAATAGAAGTCTTTAAAGAAAACGCCCTTACGGGCTTTGCAAACTCGGCAAACCTCATCCATCTCTTTTTCATCCAAGAAGCTCTTAAAAAGGATCCTGGCATCGATACAGATGCGGAGCTGATGAAAATTTCTTCAACAGGAGTCATTGGCGCAGGGATCATGGGCAGCGGCATTGCGTGGTTGCTCTCATCACGCGATATTCCAGTGCGCATGAAAGATGTCGATTGGAACGCCGTTGGACGTGGCATGAGTGCAATCCACTCTATCTATGCCAAAATGGTCAAAGATAAAAAACTCAAGCCATGCGAGGAGTCTCTCAAATTTCATCGTCTTAGTGGCTCTGTCGACTACTCTGGATTTAAAAATCTCGACCTCGTCATCGAAGCGGCTGTTGAAAACCTAGAATTAAAACAAAAAGTCATCGCTGAGTTAGAAGATGTACTAAGTCCTAATGCAATCATAGCCTCAAATACATCCTCAATCACAATCGATAGCATGAGCTCTAAGATGAAGCATCCTGAGCGATTTATCGGAATGCACTTCTTCAATCCCGTCAATCGAATGCCTTTAGTTGAAATCATTCCTTCCTCAAAAACATCGGCACAAACGATAAAAACAGCTGTTGATATCTGCCGTAAACTAGGCAAGACCCCCATCGTCGTGGGTGACTGTGCAGGGTTCTTGGTCAATAGAATATTCCTGCCAGGAGTTAATGAAATTGTCCGTATCTTCGAAGAGGGTACCTCTGAAGAAACACTTTCAGACGTGATGCTTGCATTCGGGATGCCCATGCCCCCATTCACATTAGCTGATGAGGTTGGCAACGACGTGACATATAAGGTGAGTAAGGTCCTCGAAAATGCCTATGGATCGCGCATGGCTATCCCCAAGTTGGTCACGGCGATGTATGAAAATCAACTCTATGGAAAGAAATGTGGCATTGGTTTTTACATCTATAAAAACAATAAAAAGAAATTCAATCCGAAGGTGAAGCAGCTGAGGAAAAATCTCAATATCCCACAGAAGAAAATATCCGACACCGATATACGAGATCGTGTATTTCTTCTGATGATCAACGAAGCTGCCCGTTGTATGGAAGAGAAGATAGCGACCAACCCAGCCTATTTAGATTTGGCTCTTATCATGGGGATCGGCTTTCCTCCATTCCGTGGAGGACTTTTGCGCTATGCAGACAAGCTGGGGATCAATTACATCGTCAACCAGCTAAAACGATACAAAGAACTCTATGGAGAGCGATTTGTTCCGTGCAAAAAACTGCTTGAGATGCAGAGATCAGGAGAGTCTTTCTTTTGATTCAGTAGGGTTTAACGCAAAGGCGCATGGTTGACGCTATGCATGACAATTCAACGCAAAGGCGCAAAGACGCAAAGCCTTCGGTTTCTTTAAAATTAGATAGTAGTTAGTAAAATTGTTAAATGATTGCTTCGCAAGCTCAGCAATCAATTTATCCTTCTAAATGGGGCCCCCGGGGCCCCATTTAGAATGGTTTCTTTTTAAGATCCGAGCTTGCGAGGAACTTAAAAAGTTTAGGATCAAATAATTCCCTCTTGTTCTAAGGAAACCGAAGGCTTTGCGCCTTTGCGTTGAATTGTCATGCATAGCGTCGACGTTAACGACCTTTGCGCCCTTTGTCGTTTGTCCTTTTAAGCTTCATCATGGGGCGCAATGTGGCTCCTTTCTTATCTTTTTTCAATGGAATTTTTATTGGTTCCTTGGCTTTAGGTTTTGCTTTAACAACGGGAGCAGTTTTAGCTTTCAAAGGCTTTTTCTTAGGTTTTACAGCGGCTTTTAAAGGCTTTGTTGTCTTTGTAGGTTTGGCAGGGGGTTTTGCTTTTTTCTTTACAGTCGCTGTTTTTTTCGATTCTTTTACATCCCATTCATCATCGTCATCGCCGTCGTCAAAATCATCATCAAAATCGCTGTCATCGTCATCATCAAACGGTTCTGGAACATATTTACTTTTTTCTGCTTCCTGCCATTTCGCAGAAAGATTTCTTAAGGCGGCAAGTTTTGAATTTAAATTGCTCATGCTTAAATCATTATCAGCTGAGAGACGACGGCTAGCTAAGAGATCTTCTTCATACCCAAACTTGGAGGAGAATGTTGAAGCGCTAGCACTGGCCTCTGGAGTAAATATAAAAGGTCTCAAGCCATCTGGCACATTCAACATCACATCTGTTGTTACTTGGGGCTCATATTCCACTTTCAACGCTTGTTTTGGAGGGCGTCCTCGTTTGGGTCTTGGGTTTAAAGCTTCATTAGAATAATAGGTCTTAGCTTTAGTTTGAAGGGTCTTACGAGCTCCTTCCACCTCTTTGCTGACTTTAGATTCAAAGATTTCTCGCTTTAGCTTCTCTATCAGGCCGCTTGGCAGTTCGAGGTCTTCTTCGAAAACAAAATGAAAATGGTTGGCACACAACCATTCGATAACGCGAATACGGGAGCGCTCTTGGTAATAGACCTGCCATTTTTCAAGTTCGGTATGATGGTCGTAAATAAATTCGAGAAAATTTTCTCTAGCTTCTTTAGACTGAATGATATCTAATAATTTATCCTTAGTGTCTACGTCATACACTTTTTCGTTGACGAAACCCTCCATAATCTTTTTAGTTTCGTAATAAGTCAATTTCGGAATCAAACAATAGCGTTGTGAATTTTTTTGCAATTCTGCATCCATCAAACGCACTTCATCTTCAGTTTTATCTAGATCGGCGTAGATAATAAATCCCTCTTGGCGATCGATATAAAAATCGCGTTCATCATCAGATTTGGCAAACGCATCTATGAGACGGTTACACTTAAGAATAAGGGGGCTCTGCGCTTCCTTTTGTTTTGCTGTTGATTTTATAACTTGCTTTACTGGTGGATTCTTCGCCTTAGTTGCTACCGGCTTCTTCACTTGCTTTGCCTTTACTGCCATAATCGATCCTCTCTTTATTCGAAAGTATACAAAAAATCAATAGACTTTACAACGTACATTTTTATAAGACACCAGCTCGAAATGCGCAAAGCAATAAAAAAATAACAGGATAAAGAGGATCGGCTTCGCCGGCAGGATCTAGAGATTTTATCCTGCCGGCGAAGCCGATCCTGCCTATCCTGTTATTTTACAGTGTCCATCAAAGACTTTGACTGCTGGCCCTGTCATCGCGACATAGGAAGATGAATGATCAAAAGAAATTTCTAAAACATCAGAAGAACGAGTTTTTATTTTAATTGGACTACTAAGCCCGTATATTTTACTTGCGGCGACGGCGACGGCAACAGCCCCTGTACCACAGGCGAGGGTTTCCCCTTCAATACCGCGCTCATATGTACGTATGGATACAATTCCGTTGGGTAAAAGCTGTGCAAAATTGACGTTGGTTCCTTTTGGAAAAAACTTTGGATGAAAGCGAATTTTGGGGGCAGATTTCATCAATAAATCGCAATCGATATCATCGACAAAACGGACGACATGAGGCACTCCCGTATCGAGGGCATGGACAAAAACCTCTTCTTCATCGATGTTTAGGGGTACATTATACTCAACTTTACTTGGAAGAGGCATAAAAACGGTTACCACTCCATTTTCAACCCTTACATGTATTTGTTGAAGCATTGTCTCGATGGTAAATTCTCCGTTAATGTCAAAAAGACCATGAATAAAATGAGCAAGACAACGTATGCCATTACCGCACATTTCCGCTTCGCTTCCATCTGAATTAAAAATACGCATATGGAAATGAGTAGGGTGAGATCTTTCAAAAACGATCAAACCATCTGCTCCGATACCAAAACGACGATGGCAGAGGTGCTGAATATGAATGGGTGATAGATACTCTGTTAACGAATGATCTTGGTTATCGACGATAATAAAATCATTTCCACAACCAGAATACTTAACAAAGGGGATCATCATTCCAGGTCTTTAAATGACTCAACGAGACCATCCAAAAGACCAAATTCTAGCGCTTCTTGTGCCGTCATCCAGCTATCGCGGTCGATGGCATGATCGACGACTTTAGCGCTTTTGCCCGTTGCTTTGACGTAGAGATCGACAAGGGCGGCTCTTGTCTTAAGAATTTCTTTAGCTTGGATTTCGAGGTCTGTCGCTTGACCTCTGATCACACCACCGATCGATGGTTGGTGGATCATGATGCGCGCATTAGGGGTGGCAAAACGACGTTTAGGAGCTGCGCACAGGCTCAATACAGACCCCATTGAAGCGGCCAATCCTGTGATGAGAGTCGTCACAGGCGATGAAATCATCTTTACTTGATCCCAGATCGCAAAACCGGCATCGACAGATCCTCCGGGGCTGTTAATGATAATAAGAATCGGCAGACCAGGTTCTGTGAGTTCTAGATACCAAAGTTGACGGATAGCTTCATTAGCGCTTTCATTGTCGATAGCATCGTGAATAAAAATACGCCGTGCATTTAAAAGAGTCGTATCGATCTTATCTTTTAAAGAAAGGTATTGAATATTACACTCTTGATTTTTTTCACCTTTAGCCATAAACACTCCATTTAACTATTCTGGTCTAGTGTAACTTTTTTCAACCTTTTTTGCAAACGACAAAGGACAAAGGACGCAAAGGTCCTTAAGAGGCGATTGAAGACTTTTAAGCCTAATCCTGTTATTACGCGAAGCGTTTGGAGTGCGAAAGCCCTCTTTCGCTTTGTCATTTAAGGTAAAGCGAAAGAGGGCTTTCGCACTCCAAACGCTTCGCGCAGTAGAATAACGTTATCTAATTAGGGTCCTTTTATCTTTTAGAATTCGAGGGCAACGTTTAGTGAGAAGTCATTAGCGAAGTAATACTCTCCAAACTCCCCATCGTAGATGAGAGAAAGCGTCCAACCGTTACCAAAGCAACCCGTCACCTTTGCCTCGGGGAGTGCTAACCACTGCGAAGGGTTAATCCCTCTAACGGACATATTGCATGGCTCGTCGACAAAATGGGTGCTATATCTATCATGACCAAAGCGTCTATCATAGGCGACAGCGCAACCGATTTCTGGAATGATACTGCACCATCCGTTGTAGGAGACGTTAAAACCTACCAACGAACGGAGAAGATCATTATTATGAGATCCGAGAACGAGGTTCAAACTATCGGCTCCCTTCTCTGTAAATCCGTCTTGGTGAGAACCAATCCAGTCAATAGAGGCCCCTAAAGTCAGATCAAATTCATAATACTGCATGACGGAGCCTCCGGCAATGTAGATGTCGTAATCAATGCCGCTATAAGACCCTTTCGCAGTTCGATCAATTGTCCCGGCGATAGAGGTTAGGTAAATCGGGCGTTTCGTCTTGTAGTCATCAAAAGCGATGGTTCCCGCCACATCTAGATAGAACAGGGGAGAGAACCAGCTGCCGTAGAGAGCTAGATACCCGGTTTCAATCTTACCTGTTGAAGAAGCACCTGTAGGCGTTGAGGCAAGACCTGTGACATGATCGTAGATATAGGCTCCAGCGATCCCTAAGTGCAGCTCTGGGCACACGTCGACGTCAGCACCTACGGTGACTCCGTAAGAGTGTGTTTTATATCCCAGTGGCTCATTGATTTCAGCTTTTTGACGAGAGAAACCTCCAACTGGAGTTACCCATATGCCCAGTTGAGGCATGTCGGAGCATGTGCATGGAGATGTGGTGCGAAGGAGATCGAATCGATCGGAGAGGGTATAGCGGAATTCGATGAGTGCATTTTGCTGTGCGACGACAAAATTGCTATATGGGCCAGGATCAAGGGTGCTAAAGCCCTGTTCTAACTCTTGTGGAGTAGCAAAGTCCAACACATTGAAGACGTAGGCCAAATCGCTATATGGATCGATGGCATTTGCTGTTTCAAGGCAATCAAGGTATTCTGCTACAGCATGATCATTACCTGTTGCATCGTCTGGCAACAAGTCGTCAAAATCGGGCATGCCCCCTCCTGAGGAAATGACCAATTCGACATTTTGTGGGTTATAGACGACGCTAAGAGAATATACACGGAATTGCAATGTTAGTGGCAAGAATTGTCCTGTCACAATTCCATCATAAGCTTCAATGATTGTATAGACCTCTCCATCAAAAAACGAAGTTGTCAGTGGAATCACATCGAGAGCAGCCCCGGTTTCAATTACCACATTTCCAGAGGCAACGATGCAATCGGAGCTTTCAGCATAGCCAATTTCAACTTCGTAGATAGATCTTGGATAGAACGTGAGGTTATTGACAAAGCATGTGCCGATAGAGTTGCCCGGGCTGAAGGTACCATGACAATTAACATTGCCCATAGTACCTATTCCAGAAAGCACTGTCCCTGGAAGGACGTTTACGGTCATGTTCGGGTAGCTGGCATTGACGGCAAGATGCCCCTGTTCCACATTCGCAGTTCCTAAATAGCCAAAGCTATTTTTGACCAGATCGAGCTTACCTGTGCCAACTTTATTCAGACTTCCTGTTCCCGATAGCACGCCCGCAAGGGCAGCACAGTCGTGATTATCAACTTCAAAATAATCCCTTCCTGATAAGATGATGTTATTAGGTAGAACGACGTGATTTAATAAGTCCAATGTCGCCCCCGAAGTGATAGAAAGAACTCCTGTTCCTAGGGCGTTGTCATTGCCGACAATCAGCTCTCCACTAATAAGATAAGTACCTCCTCCGTAGGTGCTTGCTCCTGAGAGCTCCAATGTTCCGTCGCCACTGACCGTCAAGCTATTGGAACCAGACACATCCAAGATTTCTCCAGCGAAAATCGTGTCCGTATCAGTTGGCATGTCAATGTTCAGATTGGTGCTTAATTTGACAAAGCTTCTTGAATCCCCTGTGAGAGAAGCAATTATAAATGGATCTGCTGCTGTATTAACAACTAAAGAGGTATTTTGAAGGATGATATTAACACCATAAGCTGTTGAGGTACCATCAAAGACGATCCCCTCTATTGTGGGGATAACTTGCTGGTTGATCGCTGTGATCGTCGGGGCACCTGTGACCGTCGCACTGCTGAAGTAAATTTGAGCTGCTGGGTTTACCCCCTCATTAGTGATCGTTCCCATGTAGGTGTTGAGCGCGGTGATAGCACTATTGTCGCCTACGTCCAAGGAGACACCACCCAAGCTGCCATCAAAAAGAATTTGAGCAGCGTAACGGGATGTGATGCTCTCAGCTGGAAACTCTGGTTCTGTATAAATATCGCCGTTATTCGTTGCTCTAATAATGCATTTATTTCCTACTGTCATGGTAGCAGAGCCATTATTAGCATCAAAGACCATCTGAGCAGCGTCGTGATTCCCATTAATCACACTACCCGCATCATTGATGAACGTCAGAGTTGCGTTGCTATCGACTTGAAAAGATACGGAACCATAAGAGGCATCAAAGACCATTTGTCCAGAGTCCCAGCCTCCTTCTTGCAAGGAGATCGAGCTACCAGAACCGTTGACAAAGGTCATATCAGCACTACCAGCCATAAAATCAGCAGCGCTAGAGAATCCATTAAATACCATTTGACCGCTATCTCCAGCATTACCGGAAGCCAAAATTGTACTTCCATCTTCATTGCTAAAGACTAAGGTTGCATTTTCGGAAGCGCTGAAAGTGACAGTGCCGAGCACGGCATCGAATACCATCTGGCCGGCATTGTTAGCTGCTGAAATTGTACTGTTAGCGCAGTTTGCAAAGGTCAGTTCAACATTAGGTACTTCAAAATTTGCTGATCCATGAACGCCACCAAATATCATTTGCGCTGCATCTTGATACCCAGAAAAAGAAGTGATGGTACTTGCATGATCATTGACAAACGATAACGTAGCGTTAGTGGCATTAAATACAGCGATATTTGCATCAGCATAAAATGCCATTTGCGCTGCACTACGAGCACTTTCCATTGCCGAGATGGTTCCTCCAGCATCATTCATAAAGGTTAGAGTAGCATCTTGTCCAATACTAAAAGTAGTATTGCCATAAAGCGCCTCAAAAGCCATTTGAGCAACACCTCGACCTGTGGTCACTGAAATTGCTCCTGTGTTCATAAAGCTGAGTGTAGCATCTAAAGCGCTGAATAAAGCATGATCAAAAACCATCTGTCCGACATCGAGGATTGAATTTCCTGAAATGATCCCGTCATTGACAAAGGACAACGAAAGACCTTCCTGCGTTGAGAAAGAGGAATTTTGCGCAAAAACCATTTGGGCAGCATCTCCATAAGAGTCATTGCTAAAGCAAGAAATTTCACTTGTCGCATCATTAGTAAAACTTAGTGTGGCAGTGTTAGCTAAAAAACTAGCACCAGGAAAGACCATCTCTCCTGCATAATACAAGCCAGAAATGGTGCTACCAGACTCATTGGCAAATGATAGATTGGCATCACCGGTAGCTGAAAAGGAAACTGTGCCATCATTCGCATCGAATATCATTTGACCAACGTGACCGCCACTAGAAGTCATCAAACTTCCAGATTCATTGGTAAAGTTCAATGTTGCATTGCCATTGGTTACTGAAAAAAATGCTGTTTCTCCGGCACCATCAAATATCATTTGTCCGGCATCATCGCCTCCGGAAATGCTGCTTTGATCATTGACAAAGGTCAATAAAGCGCTGTTAGAAGCTGTAAAAGTCGTACCTAGAAACGCCATTTGTCCAGCGTCATGTCCTCCATCGGGAACAAAAATTGAGCTACCGCGTTTATTCACAAAAGTCAATATGGCATCATCACTATTCATATTAAAATGGGTGGAATTAGCTCCCATATTGAACAACATTTGTGCAACTGCCAAACCAGAAATTGTTCCTCCAGAATCATTCATAAAATTCAGAGTAGCATCACCATTGGTAACATTGAAAGCAGCCGGAGCGCCTCCGCCGCCAAAAACCATCTGACCAGCATCATTAGCTGTTGAAATAGAGCCTTTATTATCAAACTCCAATAATGCGCTCCCTATAGAACATTCTCCTCCATCAAATACCATTTGCCCAACATCTTGAGCCGAACCTGAAATCACCCCATCATTTTTGAAAGAAAATGTAGCCCTATCTCCAACTGAGAAAAGAGTATTTCCTCTAAACATCATCTGACCAGTATCGTGAAGACTAGAAATAATGCTTGTAGAATCATTTAAGAAGGAAAATGTGGCGGTACCAGCCTCAAAAGAGGCTAGGTCGCTATTTACCGCTTCTAATAGCATTTGCCCAACATCATTAGAACCAGAAATTGTGCTGCCAAACTGATTCACAAATGCCAGTGTTGCGTTATTTGTTACCCCACAACTAGCGGGGCTGTCATTTGCATCAACCACCATTTGACCGGCATTGCTCTCATTGAAAATCGATCTACCCCCGCTATTGATAAAGGTCATGTCTATGCTTCCAGCTGTCAAAGAAGCCGTACATGGAAAATACACAGCAGGATTAAACCCAGTAATAATCATCTGACCGCTATCTAACCCGCCGGAAATGGTACTTCCTTCGTCATTTTTAAAACTCGATGTGAGGCTATCTGTAATGACAACAGAGGCAATACCAGAATCTGCATCAATCACCATTTGTCCGGCATTGTAAGCTGCCAGAATTGTACTATTCGCACGATTAACAAAAGTGAACATGGCAGTATCGGCTGTAAATAAGCCTGAGCCTTCACCTCCACCAACAACCATTTGTGCGGCATCTCCGTACCCAAGGACAGAAGTAATCGTACTTGCATGATCGTTAGTAAAAGCTAATTTAGCGGTGTTTGCGCTAAAAGAAGCTGTGCTGCCATCCCCATAAACCACCATTTGTGTTGCGTTATGACTATCAGTCACTGAAATTATTCCAGCAAAGTCATTTATAAAATTCAAGGTAGCATTATCATCTACTGTAAATGCGGCATTACCATAGTACCCATCAAATGCCATCTGCCCTGCGTCCCAACCATTGTTAAGCGATATTGTTCCTGTATTCGTAAAATTAAGAGTAGCGTTGTCAGCGTTAAAGGAAGAGGCATCAAAAACTATTTGCCCTGCTTCAAAAGTTGAATCTCCTAAAATGGCCCCATCATTGACAAAAGAGGCTTTAACGTCTTCATCAATTAAAAACAAAGAGCTAGTATCAAAAATCATTTGCCCAGCATTTCCAAGGTATTGTGTTTGACTCACAGAAGAAATTGTACTGGTCGCATCATTAAGGAATGAAAACGTAGCGTTATTAGCTTCAAAGGAGGCCATAAATGGATACTCAGGATTGGCCGAATCAAATACCATCTGGCCAACGTCATGAGTACCTGAAATGGTACTACCGCCTTCGTTAGCAAAGGAAAGCGTCGCATTTCCATTAGGCACTTCAAAATTCGCTTCACCACCAAAACTTCCATCAAACACCATCTGACCAGCGTCATTACCTCCAGAAACTGTACAACCAGATTCATTCACAAACGTCAGTGTCGCATTGCCTCCAGTCACTTCAAAAATTGCACTGCCATCATTATTACCATCAAACACCATCTGACCAGCGTCAATGATTCCAGAAATCGAACTGCTGCCCTCGTTTACAAACGTCAACATCGCATTTCCATCAGTCACTTCAAAAGACGCACTGCCATGATTATAGACTCCACTGAACATCATTTGACCAGCATCATAACTTCCAGAAATCAAACCCCCTTTCTCATTTTCAAATGTCAATGTCACATTTTCTGCCACTACAAACGAAGCATCGCCGTTATTATGCCCATCAAACATCATCTGCCCAGCACTAAAGCCTAAAGTCATTTCAATTTGACCTTCATTAATGAAATTAAGCACTGCATTTCCAGCAGTAAAAGAAACTGGTAAGCTACTATACCCATCCCCATCAAAGACCATTTGCCCAACATTTTCAGTCAAGCCACCTGACAGGGCACCAGCATTCACAAAGGAAGCAGAGACATCCTCTGTAACCAGAAAAGTAGACCCTCCCTGAAAGATCATCTGGCCGACATCACCAAGATACTGCTCACCCCCACCAGAAATTGTACTCGTTGCGTCATTGGTGAAAGAGAGGGTAGCACTGTTAGCTTCAAAGGAAGCTGAAAACGAATAGTCCACCCCAGCCGAATCAAACACCATCTGTCCGACATCATGGCTACCAGAAATGGTACTGCCAAACTCATTGGCAAACGTCAGCGTCACATTGCCATCAGTCAATGTAAAATTCGCGTTACCACTAGTATCCCCATCGAACAACATCTGTCCGGCGTTATTACCTACTGACAAAATAGAGCTACCATTATCGTTAGCGAACGTCAGCAACGCTCCATCCGAAGCCATAAAAGATGAACGACCTCCTACCTTTCCGTCAAATACCATCTGTCCAACATCCTGACTACCAGAAATCGAACTTCCTCTCTCATTTATAAATGCCAATATCGCGCCATCATAAGCTGTAAAGAAGACTGGGCCAGCACTTCCTCCTCCATCAAACACCATTTGTCCAGCGTCATTATTTACTGAAGAAATTAAGCTTCCTTCCTCGTTCGTAAACGTCAATGTCGTGTTGCCGTCAGTTACTTCAAAAGAGGCTATACCTCCTTCATCACTATCGAATACCATCTGTCCAGCATCATGACCGTTCGAGGTAATGGAGCTACCTTCTTCATTTGTGAAGATCAATATTGTATCACCAGTCACTCCAAAAGAGACTGTACCACCATGCCCCTCAAACACCATTTGACCAGCATCAAAGTTATTAGATATAATCATACTCCCGGCATCGTTCGTAAAGGTCAGCGTTGTATCACCAGTCACTTCAAAAGAAGCTGTGTCGCTATCCCCATCAAACACCATTTGCCCGGCGCTATAGGTAGCGGAAATCGTACTGCTTTCTTTATTTGCAAAAGTCAATGTCGCATCACCATCAGTGACTTCAAAAGAGGCTGAACCACCGCCACCAGCCCCGCCATCGAACACCATCTGACCAGCGTTTAGGCCACTAGCAACTGAAATAGAACCGCCACAATCGTTAGTAAAAGTCAACGTTGCATCACCATCAGTGACTTCAAAAGAGGCTAAACTACCCTCACCTCCATAGAATACCATCTGACCAGCATCCCAGCCACTGGTCACTGAGAGAATACCTTGGTTCTCAAAGTTGAGAGTTGCGCTTCCTACGCTAATGGAGGAACCATCAAATAGCATCTGTCCCACATTAAATCCGTCGGTAATTGTGCTAGTGGCATCATTTGTGAAAGAGAGGATGGCACTGTCAGCTTCAAAAGACGCTACAAGACCATACTCCACCCCTGCCGAATCAAAAACCATCTGCCCAACATCACCATTGCCTCCAGAAATTGTGCTTCCTCCCTCATTCGAAAACTTGAGCGTCGCGTCACCATCAATCGCTGAAAAAGAAGCTGCGCCGTCACCTCCAGCAAACAGCATCTGGCCAGTATCATTTAAACTGAGAATCGAACTGCCTCCTGCATTTGCAAACGTCAGCGTTGCGTTCTGTGCTGTCGAAAAAGAAGCATTACCACTAACCCCATCAAATAACATCTGACCAACGTAAAAAGTTCCACTAATCAAGCCTCCACCATCATTCGCAAACGTCAGCGTTGCATCCTCAGTCACTGAAAAGGTCGCATTGCCACTAATGTGGCCATCGAATACCATCTGTCCGACGACATTACCGTTAGTAATCATGCTGCCGCCATCGTTCTCAAATGTCAACGTTGCGCCGCCACCGATCACTTCAAAAGTCGTATTGCCATCATAAACCCCATAAAACAGCATCTGACCAATGTCAGTCCCGCCCGTACTAATTGTACTACCGCTATCATTCGCAAACGTCAGCGTTGCATTACCACCGTTGACCGAAAAAGTCGCATTGCCACCATTATACCCATCAAATACCATCTGCCCGGCATCATTACCACCACCACCAGACGAAATCGAGCTGCCAGAATCATTCGTAAACGTCAGCGTCGCACCACCACCGGTAGCTGAAAAACTCGCATGACCACCATTATTCCCATCGAACATCATCTGACCAGCGTCATGACCGTCCGAGGTAATCGAACCGCCGCCCTCATTCGTAAAGGTCAGCGTCGCGCTATTAGTCACCGAAAAAGTAGCGGTTTCATCATTGTTTCCATCAAACACCATCTGCCCGGCATCATATCCACTAGAAATTTCAGCGTTATCATTCGCAAATGTCAGTGTCGCGCCGCCAGAAGCTACTTCAAAAGTCGCATTGCCATCATTCTCTCCAGCGAATATCATCTGCCCGGCGTCGCTATCAGAACTAGTAAGCGAGCTGCCAGCTTGATTCGTGAACGTCAACGTAGCGCCATTTTCAGTTAAAAAGAGCGCTTGCCCATCATTTCCAATAAACACCATCTGCCCAGCATCATTACCACTTCCGCTAGCTGAAATCGTGCTGCCTTCATCATTCGCAAATGTCAGCGTTGCACTGGAATTGAAGACTTCAAACTGCGCAAGACTACCATTAGCAATTCCATCAAATATCATCTGACCAGCGCCACCGTCAGAATTAATAATCGAACTCCCCCCCTTATTCGCAAATGTCAACGTAGCGTCTCCAGAATTCACATTAAAATACACATAACCAACAACTGTATCGAATACCATCTGACCGGCATCAAAACCACTTGAAGTAATCGAGCTACCATAATCATTTATAAACGTCAGCGTAGCATCTCCTTTCATCACATCAAAAACCGTACCACTATCAGCCCCATTAAATACCATCTGCCCGGTACTACTAGTCCCAGAAATTGTGCTTCCTGCCTCATTGACAAATGTCAACGTTGCGTTCTCTGTCGCCAAAAAAAGTGCAATCCCAGCATCATTTCCATCAAACACCATTTGCCCTGCATAAGAGTCGTCGGAAATAATCAAACTTCCCTCATTATTCGCAAATGTCAGCGTAGCGTTCTCTGCCGCCGAAAAAGAAGCTACATTATGACTATACCCCTCGAATACCATTTGACCACCAACGCCACTGTTGCTAGTAATCGAGCTGCCCCCCTCATTGGCAAAGGTCAACGTCGCATCGCCTCCAGTCAGCTCAAAAGTGGCTTTATTACTAACTCCATTGGCAATAATGTTACCACTTTCAGACTGAAAAAGCATAAAAGCAGTCACACCAGCGTCAAATATCATCTGACCAGCTTTTTCACTTTCACCGCCACCAATACCGGTGCTAATAATCGAGCCACCGTTTTCATTTGCAAACGACAATGTCGCACCATTTGCAGCCGAGAAGGTCACTGTATTTCCGGTAATATTAATGTCGATGCTTTGGTACTCGCTGTCATAAATTCCACTCTCGCTTCCAACTGTTTGATTTGCTCCAATCTGAACCAAACCAGCATCAAATACCATCTGACCGGTATCTTTTTGTCCAGAAATAGAACCAGCATTATTGGTGAATGTCAGGATTGCATTATCTGTTGGAGAAAAAGTCACGATGTTTCCTGTCACGTCAATCTCAGCAGATTGAGATTGACTATCGTAGTATCCATCTTCATTTCCTGCTGTCTGACTTGCTTTGACGAAAACAGAACCAGCATCAATGACCATTTGACCTGCATTGTTATTATTTGCAGAAATGGAACCAAGATCGTTGACAAATGTTAAGGCGGTGTTATTTCCTGCAGAAAACGAGATAACGTTTCCAACGATACTAATGTCAATCGTTTGCTCTTCACTATCGAAACTTCCATATTCCTCCCCTTGAACTTGGGTTGCTGTGACACTGATAGACCCTGCCTCAAACACCATTTGGCCGGCATCATTATTTCCTAAAACGAAACTGGTATCATTTATGAATTTCAGTGTTATATCATCTTCATTTGAAAAAGAAATCGTACTTCCCACCACATCAACAGTGGTGTTTTGATCTTGAGTATCATAACTTCCAATCTGATCTCCATCTGACTGACTGGTTGTCACTGTAATGGATTCTCCGGCAAACACCATCTGGCCAGCGTCATTACCGGTATTGGCAGAAATCGTGCTTCCCCTTTCATTGGCAAAAGTCAACGTAGCGCTGCTATCATATGTACCTGAGACGTCAAATGTAAGGGTAGATCCTGTAACGACAATATTAATATCATCATTCTCAATGTAATCATCCGTATATTCATCGCCTTCAGACGTGCTTTCCGAAACCAAAATCGTCCCTCCGTCAAGAACCATTTGCCCAGCGTTCCAGACATCACTAGCAATCGAACCCCCGCAATCATTCATAAATGTCAACGTCGCATTACCATCGGTGACTTCAAAAGAAGCAATGCCACCATCGCCATCAATTACCATCTGGCCGGCATCCCAACTACTCGTTGCTGAAATCGAGCCTGTGTTCTCAAAATTAATTGTTGTGCTTCCTACAGTAATGGAAGAGGCATCGAGAACCATTTGACCGACATCATTGGTCAAATAGCCCGAGAGCATTCCAGCATTCACCAAAGCAAATGTAGCGTTCTCTTCAACTAATAGAGTAGATCCTCCTTGGAAAATCATCTGGCCAATATCACCAAAGTACTGCGTCTCCCCGCCGGAAATTGTGCTCGTCGCATCATTGGTAAAAGAAAATGTCGCATTATTAGCTTCAAAAGAGCCTATAGATGAATATCCAGGAGACGTCCAATCAAACACCATCTGCCCAACGTCATTAGTTCCAGAGATTGTACTACCACTTTCATTGGCAAATGTCAGTGTTGCAGTCCCGTTAGGCACTTTAAAGCTCGTTTCTATGCCACTATTACTCCCATCAAACACCATCTGACCAGCGTCATGGCTATTCGACGTAATTGAGCTTCCCCCCTCATTTGTAAACGTCAGCGTTGCATCACCATCAATCACTTCAAAGACCGCATTGCCAGCAAAAGTTCCATCAAACACCATCTGACCAGCGTCATTGTCATCCGACGTAATCGAACTACCCCTCTCATTCGTAAACGTCAGCGTCGCATCACCAGTAGTCACTTCAAAAATTGCACTACCCTCACCGTTTCCATCAAATACCATCTGACCAGCATCATAACCATTATCTTCCATCTTTATTTGACCTTGGTTGGTAAAATCAAGCGTTACACTTCCAGCAGTAAAAGAAACCAGTGAACTACTAAATCCATTGCCATCAAACACCATCTGCCCAACATCCTCAGTCTCATTCCCCGAAAGGACCCCGGCATTCACAAAGGAGGCAGAGACATTGTCTTCAACCAGAAAGGTAGATCCCTGAAAGACCATTTGGCCGATGTCCCCAAAATACTGCGCCTCTCCACCTGAAATTGTGCTCGTTGCATCGTTGGTGAAAGAGAGCGTCGCACTGTTAGCTTCAAAGGATCCTGTAAATGGATATGCAGGAGTTGCCGAATCAAAGACCATCTGCCCAACATCATAGCTACCAGAGATTTCTCCAGTAGATTGTATTAAAGCAATCGTGATATCGCCACTAGAATTAAAACTAGAGTTTTGCATTAACACTTGCGCTGCATCACCATTAAAACTCGTGACGACACCGGAATTAGTGACGGAAATGCTAACTCCTGCATCAGCCTGCAAATCGATAGACTCAAAATCAGCGGCATCACCAAGTGTCACTTGTGCAATGTTAATCTCGCCATATTCACCAGTGGTAATCGTTCCTTCATTATAAGCCATGATCGTTGCGTTGCCTAAATATTCAACAGCGGTAGGGTATGTGCCACTGAAAAAAATCTGAGGAGTAGTCATAAAGGCTGCATTCGTCGCATCGAGACGCGTATTCGTTGGCGAACCAGAAATACTTGGAAGGCCGGCTCCGGTAAATTCCAGTGCACCGGGACCAGAAAAAGTGAAGGTAAACAGGGAGGCACTTGTAGGGAAATAAAACTCCTCAATGCTAAACAACGTGTTTGCTGTGGGATTTAATTTAGTTCCCGATACGGTATTGCTATCAAAAGTAGCTTGCGCATCTGGAATACCGGATGGACTCCAGTTACTACCAATCTTGAGATCTTGGTTAATGGCACCTGTCCACGTTGCAGAAGAATCTCCATTTACCAGCCGAGAAGCCATTGTCAATAGCATTAAGACAACTGTTGTTTTTGCAATCAGACGCATAATTATTCCTTTTTTAATTTACATTACTCGCAATGTAAAAAAGAAATTGATTTAATTACAATGTATTTTTGCAAAGGACAATAAGAGGCGATTGTAAAAGTAAAGTATTTTTTTAGACAACGATATTCTACTACGCGAAGCGTTTGGAGTGCGAAAGCCCTCTTTCGCTTTGTTACTTAGGGCAAAGCGAAAGAGGGCTTTCGCACTCCAAACGCTTCGCGTAATAACGGGATTAGGCTTAAAGGTCTTCAATCGCCTCTTATTGTCCTTTAATCGCTTCGGCATCGGCATCAGCGACCCAACCGCCACCAAGAGATTTATAGATATTGATGACACTTAATATAAGTTCCCCCTGAGCATCAGCTAGGGTTAGTTCTGCATCGAAGAGAGCACTTTGAGCGGTTAAAACGTTAAGGTAATCAACCTCCCCGTTGTTATACTGAATCGTAGATAATGAGAGTACTTGATCCAAACTATCAACACGTCTTGATATTGTTGTGATGATTTTTTGCGATTCCTGATAGGCAATCAAAGCATCGTTAACCTCTTTAAATGCGTTCAAAACGACTTGGTAATAAGCATAATAAGCTTCCATTTTTATAGCTTCAGCCTCCTCCAATTGTCCTGTGAGATCCCATCCAGTAAAAATAGGCTGCACCCCTGCTGCTACATATTGCCACAGGACATTAGGACCGGTGAGCAGGTGATGAAGCTCTAGACTCTGATTTCCATATACCCCTGTCAACGTGATGTTAGGAAAAAAATTAGCTCTTGCCACCCCTATATTTGCATTTGCCGCAATCAAATTCTGTTCAGCTTCTAAAATATCGGGCCGCTGTCCCAATACCTCCGAAGGTATCCCTACTAGGATATCGGAAGGGACATTGAGTTTTTCAAGTTTAACTCCTCTTTTTATCGATTGTGGAGGATGCCCCAATAAAACACTTAAAAGATTTTCCTGTTCTGCAACGGCAATATTAAAGGCAAAGATTGCTGCTAAAGCTGCTTCCATCTCTGCTTCTGCTTGTTTGGGTTCGAGCTCCGAGGTCAATCCCCCTTCAAATCTATCTAAAGCTATTTCATAATAGTATTTCCTAGACTCATAAGTTTCTATCGAGATTTCTAACTGTTCATCATACTGAAGCAACGTTATATATGTGGAGGCTACGGCCGTCACTATGGTGAGTACAACTGCGCGGCGCGCTTCAACGGAGGATAGCAGCTGCGCCAAAGCAGCTTCGCTGCCACTGCGGATTCTTCCCCAGACGTCGACTTGATAGGAAACAGTCAACAGATCATCATAAAAGTTCGTATAAGGAATAATAGAAACAGGAGGGGGATTCTTCTGCCTAGAATATTCAAAGAGCTCGCTCACTTGTGGGTAAAGTGGAGAGCGCGCCACAAGAAGATTACCAGCAAATTCGTTGACGCGAGCGATGGCGACTTTGAGATCGTAATTATTCTTTAATGCCTCAGCAATAAGATCGTTAAGGACCGGATCATTTAGCTGCTCCCACCATTGGCAGTTGGCATAGCTTGAAGCTTCATCGAAAGATAAACGCCAATGATCAGGGGTTTCAACACAAGGGCGTTCGTACTTTGGATGCAATAAGCACCCTTGCAGGACCAAAAGGACAAAAACAAAAACCAGCCTATTTATTCCGATCATGAGATGTCCACTCCGCAATCACTTTAAAGAAAAGAGGAACGAAAAAAACTGCCAGCACAGTTGCACCAATCATCCCTCCAAGGACTCCTGTACCGACAGAATGGCGGCTTGCTGCTCCGGCACCGCTACTGAAAACCAGCGGCATCACGCCAAAAATACATGTCAAAGAAGTCATTAAAATAGCTCGAAACCGCAAATGTGCCGCCTCGATAGCCGCCTCAAGAGGGGACATCCCCTCAGCGTGTTTGATCAGAGCGAATTCGACGATTAAGATCGCATTTTTGGCCGCAAGAGCAACCAGTGTAATCAATCCTATTTGAAAGTAAATATCATTAGACATCCCACTCAGCCAAACGGCCACAAAAGCTCCGAAAATGCCAAAGGGAACAGCTAAAACGATAGCTAGGGGAAGAGACCACTTTTCATAAAGAGCAGCCAAAATTAAAAACACCATGACCATTCCCCCCATCAGCATTAAGGATGAGGAGCTCCCCGCTGCTTTTTCTTGGTATGACTGACCGCTCCAAGAATATGTCATATCGAGAGGAAGTGTTTCCTTAGCGACCTCTTCCATCGCACGGATTGCATCTCCTGAGCTATATCCAGGGGCCGCGCTACCGATCACCTGAGCAGCAACGAAACCATTAAAACGACTCACCAATGAGGGACCTGGTTTGTAGCTGATATTGACAAGAGCTGTGAGTGGAACCATCTCACCTCGATTTGAACGGATAAAGATTTCTTCTATGTCATCTACTTTACCTCTAAAAGAGGGGTCGGCTTGCAAAACGACTTGGTAGACACGACCAAATTTATTAAAGTTACTGACAAAAAGAGATCCCATCATCACCTGAAGGGTCTGAAACACTTCGGAGATTTCTACTCCGAGGGAAGAAGCTTTAAATCGATCCAAATCAATGAATAACTGCATCGTGTGGGTATTGATTGATGAAGAAAGCCCTTTGAGTTCTGGACGTTTCTGTGCCGCTGCGATAAAGGCTTTGGTAGTATCTTCCAAATGCTCCATCGAACCCGTCCCCCTATTCTGAATCCAAAAATCAAAGCCACCAAAGGCGCCAAGACCTTGGATTGAAGGGGGATTAAACACCGGGATCTGCGCTTCCTTAATGGTAGAACATTTACCTGCAAGATCCTTAAGGATACTTCCAGCTCGTAGAGAGGAACTTTTCCGTTCATCCCATGGTTTTAAGGTAATAAAATTGGAACCTGCGGTGGTCCGGTTTAATCCTTCAAGGATACTAAAACCTGTTAAGGAAACGACATGCTCGACCCCTGGTGTCGCCATCGCAATTTCTGCTATCCGATCGTCCACCTGCTGTGTTCGACTTAGAGCCGCCCCATCGGGCAATGAGGCAAATGCGATCACATATCCTTGATCTTCTGCCGGGACAAAGCTTGTGGGAATGAAGTAAATCAAATAGATCATCGCTGCAAGGATAGCGTTAAATAATAGAACGCCAACAGAGGTACGTCGAATTAACCACTTGGTACCATTCATATAAAAGGCCGTTAAACGATCAAAATGATGGTTAAACCAAACAGCAAAACGGGAGGGTTTTCCTCCATGTTCAAGCAACTGGGCAGAAAGGACAGGACTCATAATCAAGGCGGCAACAGCTGAGAGGATTACAGACATCGAAATCGTCATCGCAAACTGCTTATAAAGCTGCCCTGCAATACCCCCGAGAAAGGCTACTGGAATAAATACAGCACACAATACCAAAGCAATCGCGATAACTGGTCCCGTCACCTCATCCATAGCCTTTTGAGCAGCCTCTTTGGCCGAATAGTTAAAGGCACGCATATTTCTCTCTATATTTTCAATCACGACGATCGCATCATCAACAACGATACCAATCGCTAAGACAAGTCCAAACAGGGTAAGTGTGTTCAATGAAAATCCAAAGACATACATCCCAGCAAATGTCCCTACAATTGATAGGATCATTGCGCATATAGGTACAAGGGTTGCGCGGAAGCTTTGCAAAAAGACAAAGACGACGATAATCACCAAAGCAGCAGCTTCAAAAATTGTACTTACCACTTCACTGATAGAAGCTTTGATAAACTTTGTAGTGTCATAGGGAATCGATGCAACGAGTCCTACAGGAAAATTCTTTTCCAAGCGATTTAAAGTCTTCTTGACACTTTCAGCAACATCCAAGGCATTAGCACCAAATTGTTGATAGATGGCAATTAAAGTTGTGTTTTTTCCATCTAAGATTCCATTGATATCGTAGTTTTGAGCTCCCAGATCGGTATATCCGATGTCTTTAAACAAAACCATAGAACCATTTGGATCGGCACGTAAGATGATGTTATCAAATTCTCTTGGGGTTGTCAGCTGTCCTAAACCGGTAATAGGAAAAGACATCTGCACATCAGATTCATGAGGGGGTTGTCCGATCCGTCCAATGGCAACCTGAATATTTTGATTTTTAACGGATTTCACAATGTCGCTAGTCGTCAATCCCAATTCAAACATCCGGTCAGGTTTAAGCCACATCCTCATCGAATAATCACGAGCTCCAATAATCGATGCGCTGCTGACGCCTGGGAGACGCAAAATCTCATCCATAATATTGATAGAAGCATAATTGCTAGTGAAAATTTCATCATAACGACCATCGGGAGATTGGAGAGCAACGACGAGGAGCATGGTGGGTGTTTGCTTCTGTATCCTCACTCCCGTGCGTTGCACTTGCTCTGGAAGGAGCGGCAATGCCAAATTCACCCTGTTTTGGACGTTGATCTGCGCCATATCAGGGTCCGTCCCTATATCAAAAAAGACATTGATCATCAAATTCCCAGTCGACGAATTCTGGGAATACATGTAAATCATCCCTTCAACGCCATTGATCTGCTGTTCAAGGGGAGCGGCTATATTCTCGGAAACCGACTTGGCATCGGCTCCTGGATAAGAAACCGTTACCTGAACCTGAGGGGGGGTCATATTTGGATACTGTTCGATCGGAAGGGCTTTTAATGCGACCAATCCTGCAAGGACAATCACAATCGAGATCACTGTGGCGAAGATGGGATGGTCGATAAAAAAGCGAGAGATCATAATATTATTTGTTTTGTAACTATTCACCACTGAGGCACTGAGATCACTGAGAAGGTATGAGAATTTGAGAAAAATTTGCACATTGTATCAATTTTATTCACATTTTAGTTTTTCTCTTTTCAATATTCTTCTCTCAGTCTCATTCGCTCTCAATGATCTCAGTGCCTCTGTGGTGAATAGTTGCTTTGTTTTTTCACTTTCATCCCAGGGAATACTTTGTTAACCCCATCGACAACGACTTCATCACCTGGTTTCAAACCAGACGAAATGATCCATAAATCATTGTACCATTCTTCAGAGACAACGCTGCGCATTTCAACCTGGTCCTCAGCATTGAGGACGTAGACAAACAACCCACTTTTTCCCTGCATCACGGCACGTTGCGGCACTGCGAGCGCTTTGGGATAGATCGCGCCATGTAGACGAGCACGCAGAAACTGTCCTGGTCTCAAAATACTATCGGTATTAGACACGGTTGCTCGCACAATCATTGACCCAGTGTTCTGCTGCAATGTGGGATTGGCAAAATCGACTTTTCCATAATTTGGCAACGATGTTCCATCTGATAACACAATTTCAACATCAAAATCCATATCTTTAGGAAAAGCTAAAATCCCCGATCTTTCCTGCTTGCGGAACTTCAAGAGATCTCCTTCTGAGATGCTAAAATCAATCCAGATAGGATCCATTGCATAAATGGTTGTCAGCAGAGTCTGTTGGTAAGTTGGCCCTACAAGGGCTCCTTCCCGATATTTAGCCGGATCAGAAATGCCTGTAAGTGGAGAATAGACTTTTGTGTAACCGAGATTGATCTCCGCTGCCAACTCACTAGCTTGAGCAGAATCTACCATTGCTTGAGCACTTAAAGCAGCGGCGGTGGCGTTATCGAGGTCTTTAAGGCTGGCAGCGTCTTTTTCATAGAGAGGTTTAATCCTTTCAACTGCACGCTGTGTTTGCCATAAGAGAGCTTCTTGCTGGTTTCTGAGGCCTCTCGCTTGAGCTAATACAGCTTCGAATGGCTTGGGATCGATTAGAAATAGTAGGTCTCCTTCGTGAACGAGAGCTCCTTCATCATAAGCAATCTTTTGCAAGTAGCCATCAACGCGTGCCCTGATTTCGACGAGACGAGAACTGCTAGCAACTCCCACATATTCAAGAATTGCGGGGATGTCTTTCTGTTCTACAATGGTCGTAGCAACCTCAACTTCCATATTGGGCTTGGTAGGGCTTTCATGACACCCCGTAAGGATGAACATCAACAACGCATAAACATAATAATATTTAATTGTATTCATATGACGCGACTATGCAACATCACTAGTAAAAACGCAAGATAAACCATCACTGATTCAAATCACGTTTCAACATATCTCTGTTGCTACGCGAAGCGTTTGGAGTGCGAAAGCCCTCTTTCGCTTTAGGGAGTATGTAATAATAAGTTGCACACTTCCTTACCTTAAATAACAAAGCGAAAGAGGACTTTCGCACTCCAAACGCTTCGCGCAGTATTAAGAATCGTCCTTTTTAATTGTATTTTTTAATATTCCATTGTAATGTAATTTTTTATATCCGGAGGAGTAAAGCCTTGTCACTCGTAGACTGTTTTCAACTATTTATATATTTCAGTGTTTTACTAATTCTCACTCCATTTTTAGGAACATTTTTAGCAGCCCTTTCTGATGGTAAACGAACCCTTCTTACCCCTTGTTTGGGATGGTTGGAACAGCTTAGCTACCGCATTGGGGGAATCAATCACAATGAAGAAATGAATTGGAAACGCTATGCAAAATCGATGCTTCTTTTCAACCTCTGCGGGGCTATTACCCTTTTTTTCATCCTCATCCTCCAACACATACTGCCATTCAATCCTCAAGGGTTCTCGGGACTTCCCTGGCCACTTGCTTTTAATGTCACCATTAGCTTTGTCACAAACACCAATTGGCAGTCATATGCAGGAGAAACAACCCTAAGTTATGCTGCACAAATGTGGGGACTAACGGTTCAAAATTTTCTCAGTGCCTCCACCGGCATCGCTGTATTGATGGCATTCATTCGCGGTTTTATAAGAAAAACAACCGATAACCTAGGAAACTTCTGGGCTGATACTGTCCGTATTATCGTCTATCTGCTTCTTCCTTTATCTGCAATCCTAGCTTTAGGGCTTGTGAGCCAGGGTGTCATCCAAACGCTCTCCCCTTATGAACAGATCGAAACTCTTGAGAAGGGAGGGACACAGATGATCCCCCTTGGTCCTGTAGCCTCCCAAGTAGCCATCAAGCAATTGGGAAGCAATGGAGGAGGATTTTTCAATACCAACAGTGCTCATCCTTTCGAGAATTCGACACCTTTATCCAATTTTCTAGAAATGGGAGCTATTTTACTTCTTCCCATGTCAATTCTCTATGCTTATGGTCTTTTAATCGGTTCAAAAAAACATGCGTGGATGCTATTTTCCGTCATGATTGTTCTTTGGGCGATTGGCTTTGGGTTAGCGACCTACTCAGAGCATCTTTCTTCTCCTCCTTCTCTTGAAGGCAAGGAGGTGCGTTTTGGCGTCAACAATAGCTTGATATGGGCAACGATGACAACAGCCACATCGAACGGATCGGTCAATGCAATGCATTCTAGCCTTTCTCCTCTTGCTGGTGGGGTTGCTTTATTCAATATGATGGTAGGAGAACTCATCTTCGGAGGAGTGGGAGTGGGATTATGCAGCATGCTTATGTTTGTATTGCTGACCATTTTTCTGTCGGGATTGATGGTGGGACGAACACCAGAGTATTTGGGAAAGAAAATAGATAAATACGATATCAAATGGGTAATGTTGGCAGTACTGACCCCGGCGTCTCTTATCCTCATAGGCACAAGCGTTGCCTGTGTAGTCCCTTCCGCTCTTTCAAGCATATCCAGCGGAGGGCCCCATGGTCTAAGTGAACTTCTCTACGCCTTTACCTCTGCAGCCGCCAACAACGGCAGTGCTTTTGCGGGTTTAAATGCCAACACCGATTTCTATAACATTACCCTTGGTATCATCATGTTGTTAGCAAGGCTTGCCATCTTAATTTCAAGCTTGGGATTGGCTGGAAACCTGGTAGTAAAACGAACTTCCCCAATTTCCTTAGGAACCCTCTCTACCGATACTTTCCTCTTTGCCGCGCTTTTAATCGGTATCATCATCATCGAAGGAGCCCTTGCTTTCTTCCCAGCCCTCTCTCTTGGCCCTATTATCGAACAACTTCTCATGTTGCAAGGCAAAACATTTGGACTAGCAGAGGGATTATGAAATCAAAGAAACAAAAGCTTCTGTCACTATCAGTATTTTTAGAATGCTTAAAATCTTCTTGTTTAATGCTTACGCCTGCAGTCCAAATCAGAAATCCCGTAATGTTCGTCACCTATATTGGCTCTATCATCACGACTTGTTATGCTATCATTCATCTTTTCGAAGGAACCACCCCGTGGTTTGAAATTCAAATATCCCTCTGGCTTTGGTTTACGGTTATTTTTGCCAACTTTGCCGAGTCGCTTGCAGAAAGTAGAGGGAAGGCACAAGCGCAATCGCTTCGCAAAACAAAAATAGAATCACATGCCACACTTCTCAAAGGAAATCAGCAAATACGTATTGCTTCAAATGAATTGAAAAAAGAGGATGTTTTCTTATGTAAGGCAGGGGAGATCATTCCTGCCGATGGAGAAGTCATCGAAGGAATCGCCACAGTGGACGAATCGGCAATCACCGGCGAGTCAGCACCTGTGATTAGGGAGAGTGGAGGGGATAGAAGCGCAGTGACAGCGGGAACGCGTATTGTGAGCGACTATTTAAAAATAAAGGTCACGTCGGAACCTGGAAAAAGCTTTTTAGATCGGATGATTTCTCTTATCGAAGGGGCAAAAAGACAAAAAACACCAAACGAAATCGCTTTGTATATAGTCCTATGTGCTCTAACAATCCTGTTTCTACTCACCGTTTCCTCACTAAAATTTTTCGCTTTTTATAGCGAACATGCATCCCAGATGCACATGCCATCTGCCATTACAATTCCGATTTTAATCGCTTTGCTCGTCTGTCTCATTCCAACGACGATCAGTGCTCTATTAAACGCTGTAGGCATCGCGGGAATGGACCGGCTTATCCGACGCAATGTCATAGCCAAAAGTGGACGTTCGGTGGAAGCTGCTGGAGATATCGATTTGCTCATCCTCGACAAAACAGGGACGATTACAATAGGCAATCGAATGGCGACAAATTTTATTCCCCTTTCTGGGTGCAACGAAAGAGATTTTGCAGAAATAGCACAATTAGCCTCTCTTTCTGATGAAACCCCAGAAGGGCGCTCTATTGTCGTGCTCGCTAAAAACAATTTCGACTTGCGCGCCGAATCTCTCGACTTATCGAACAGTACTTTCATTCCTTTTTCCGCCACCACACGGATGAGTGGAATCGATTTCGTAGATAATAATGGTAAAATCATGCGGCAAATCCGAAAAGGAGCTGCCAGTGCCATTCAAAAGCACGCAAACGGAGGCGATTCCCCTGAAATAGACACAGTCATCAAAGGCATCGCCCACGGGGGTGCCACTCCTCTTCTCGTTAGTGATAATGGACGCATTGTTGGAGTCATCGTTCTCAAAGATATCATCAAAGGTGGTATTAAAAAACGTTTTGAACAAATGCGCCAGATGGGGATTCACACGATTATGGTCACAGGAGACAATGCCCTCACAGCAGCTGCTATTGCTGCTGAAGCCGGTGTCGATGATTTTATTTCTGAGGCCACTCCAGAAATCAAACTAGCTCTGATTAAACGAGAGCAGCAAGGGGGACGTCTCGTAGCAATGACAGGTGATGGCACTAACGACGCCCCCGCATTAGCACAATCAGATGTCGGCGTCGCCATGAACACAGGAACACAAGCTTCAAGAGAAGCAGGTAACATGGTGGACCTCGACAGCAACCCCACAAAGCTGATAGATATCGTTGAAATCGGCAAGCAACTCCTCATGACAAGAGGAACCCTAACGACTTTTAGCATTGCCAATGACTTAGCCAAGTACTTTGCAATCATACCTGCAATTTTTAGCAGTTTATATGCAACAGGCAACGGAACTCCCGGCCCTCTATCTATTTTAAACATCATGATGCTTCACTCCCATACAAGTGCTATTTTAAGTGCTGTCATTTTTAATGCCCTCATCATTGTAGCACTCATCCCTCTTGCTCTTCGTGGAGTGAATTACAAAGCGCAACCGGCTCATATTCTCTTACGCAACAATGTGTTAATTTACGGAGTTGGGGGAATCATAGCCCCTTTTATCGGCATCAAATGCATCGACATGATCGTTGTATTTTTTAACATGGTATAAAAATGGCAACCTCATTCTTTAGAGCTTTTAAAATGATTCTATGGTTCACACTTCTTACAGGAGTGATCTATCCACTAATCATCACAGGGATATCACTTCTCACAATGCCTGAAAAGGCAAGAGGAAGCTTCATCACTGTAAATAACAAGAAAGTGGGTTCGCTACTAATTGGACAAAAATTCACGGCACCACACTACTTCTGGTCTAGACCGTCGGCTGTCGATTTCAATCCTCTTCCATCAGGCGGAAGTAATTTGAGTCCTACCAGCAATGTATTAAAAGAAATAGTTAAAGAAAGGCAATTAAACCTCTCAAAAGCCCATGGAAATGCTCCATTAAACGAAATTCCCGTCGACCTCATCTACGCATCTGCAAGCGGCCTTGATCCTCACATTTCCCTACAAGCGGTCCATTTTCAACTAGAACGAGTGGCAGCAGCAAGAAAGCTAGATAAAAAACAACTAGAGCAACTCATTGCAACTCATGCGCAAAAACCTTTTTTTTATCTTCTAGGGGACCCCTATATTAATGTTCTAGAACTCAATAGAGCTCTCGATGAGGTTGTCAAATGACGGAAGATGAAGATAAACCCAATCCAGAAAAACTCCTAAAAAAGATCATGCATGAAGAGGGGTTGCGCAACAAAGGAAAACTGAAGATTTTCCTCGGCATGGCGGCTGGAGTAGGCAAAACTTTCGCTATGCTTGAAGCGGCTCAAAAGCTCAAAAAAGCAGGTGTTGACGTCGTCGTCGGAGTCATTAAAACACATGGAAGACAAGAAACAGCCCAGCTTTTAGATGGTCTAGAAATCATTCCAGAAAAATCCATTATCTACAAAGAAAGCTCCTTCGAAGAATTCGACATCGACAGAGCTCTTCAACGCAATCCGCAGACCCTTTTAATAGATGAACTCGCTCATAGCAATGTCCCGGGTTCCCGCCATCTCAAAAGATGGCAAGATGTGATGGAAATTTTAAGTGCTGGTATCAATGTCTACACAACACTTAACGTCCAACACATTGAAAGTATAAAAGATATCATAGAACAAATCGCAGGAATTACAATTCGAGAGACGGTACCGGACCAAATCATCGATAAAGCAAATTTCATCGAACTCATCGACCTGACACCCGAAGAGCTTTTGCTCCGACTTAAAGAGGGAAAAGTCTACTTGGGCGATCAGTCTACCCTCGCTGCTCGCCACTTCTTTCAAGAAGACCGACTAACAGCGCTACGAGAAATCGTCCTGCGTTATACAGCAGACAAAGTCGATCATGACCTTAAAGAACTCCCTTCAGAAAATCAACGTTCAGACACATGGAAACCAAGGGAACGTCTTTTAGTAGCGATCAGCGATAGCCCCCATTCACAAAAACTCATCCGAACGGCACGACGTTTAGCTTTTAACCTCGATGCTCCATGGATAGCTCTTCATGTCGACACTGGAAAATTTCTCGATGAAGAAGATCAGGCAACATTAGCCAAAAATTTAACTCTAGCTAGGGAATTAGGGGGAGAAGTCATCACCATTAGCGATACCGATGTCGCAAAAGCTATACAACGAATAGCCCACCAAAAAGGGGTCACACAAATTATTATTGGAAGGCCTCCTAAACACCTTTTATTTGACTTTCTTATTGGCAACACATTAATCGACCACCTTGCACGCGACTGCTCCGACATCGATCTTCACGTCATTCGACAAACAATTGTCTATAAACCAAAAAAATCTAAATGGCATCTACCGAGGTTTTCAAGCCATTTTACTTCTTATCTATTTGTATCGCTGTTTGTTTTTACCCTCACTATAATCAACTGGTCTTTTTTGCCTATAATAGGCTACCAAATCGCAGGATGTATTTTTCTCATTGGAATACTCATATTGAGCCTTTCCTTTAAAAAAGGCCCGATATTCTTCGCTTCAACGCTCTATGCGCTTATCTGGATTTTTTTATTCACTCCATTAACGCAAAATCAAAGTATTCTTCGCGAAGATTTCGTACTGTTAGCGCTTTATTTTTTCACAGCAATATGCACAGGAATTTTGACAGATCGAGTAAGACGCAATAGTTTGTTTTTAATCAAACGAGAACGCTCCATAGAAGTTCTTTATGATGTTGTACAAGATATTACTAGCAGCCAAAATGTACAGCAAGCGCTAGCATCAATCACACAAAGACTCAATCACGTTCTAGATGGCTGGTGTGAAATTGCAATCAAAGGAAAAGATAAAAAATTAGCCTTTAACTCCCTTTCTTTGTTTAAAAATGAAAAAGAACAAGCAGCGGCTTCTTGGGTTTTTCAAAATAATAAAGAAGCAGGATGGTCGACATCAACCCTGCCAGCCTGTCAAAATATCTATATCCCTTTGAGCGGTTTAAAAAACGTTGTCGGAGTTTTAGCTTACCACACCAACACTAATAAAAAACTCTCTGTCGAAGACAAAAACTTTCTCTACACGGTAAGTCAGCAAGTAGCACATTATCTAGAACACTCTTTTGACGAAGAAAAAACTCATCAAATTGAACAGACAAAAGAAATAGACAAAATCTACCAATCAATACAAAAACCATTGATAAAGATCAAAGAGATTTCTATCACACAAAACAACAAAGATCTTCAAAATGCCGCAGAAGAGATTTTTTTGTTATTAGATAAGGACAAAAGACGGCTGTCTTAATGTCACGCGAAGCGTTTGGAGTGCGAAAGTCCTCTTTCGCTTTTCCCTAGATAACAAAGCGAAAGAGGGCTTTCGCACTCCAAACGCTTCGCGTAGCAAAAGATCACCTCAAAAAAATGGCGAGAATCTCTAAATGCTCACTTCCAGGAAAAAACAAAAACCCTTCAGCAAAAGAAAGGGTCCACCCCGAATGTAAAAGCGCTTTACATTCGCGTTGAAAACTTTTCCACCCACAGCTCACATAAACGAGACGCTCCGCTGGCAATAAACCACACAAAGCCTTTAACAAAGCCGGCTCTAATCCCTTGCGAGGAGGATCCACGACAATCGTTCCAGAAAAAGACTTTAACAACCCAATCTGAGCACCAGCATCGCCACTCTCAAAAGACAAACGCTCTTGTAAATCCAAAGGAAGCGCTTTACAAGAGACCTCAAAGCACTCTTTGGCCTCTGGAACAATCTCTACACAGTGCACAGAACGACAATGATCGACCAAAGCCAATCCAATAGCCCCAACTCCAGCATATAATTCTAAAAGATCGAGATTTTTAGGCAGCATTTGCCCCATGCGATCAGTTAACTGTTGAAACATTTCTGGATTTGCCTGCATAAAACTCGCAGGATGAAAACAAGCTCTCCTCTCATGAACAAATCGCTCTCCAACATAATGAAACCACGAAAAATCAAAAATCACATTGTCTCTGCGGCGATTAAAATTCAGCCATAATGAATGACAATATTCGAGATTATCATTCCACAATAATTCTATACATCGTTTACCCTCCTCACTTAACGCCTCAAAAGAATCAACATTTAACACCAAAGCAATTTGCACCTTCTGTAAAACACGATCAACTGTCAATTGAATATAACGAAGAACCCCCGCCCCCGATTTCTCTTCATATGGAACGATCCGATTTTCTGTTATCCATCGACGTAAACGCTCAACGACAGCATTAATTAGAGGATGATGCACACGACAAAAAGGAATATCAACAACCCGATGAGAACCCTCTTCAAAAAGTCCAATTAAAGGTGCTTCAAAAGAGCCCTGTACAGCAAGTTTAGCCCGACAACGCCAGTTATGAATAGCGCCAAAAGATAATTTAAACTCTTTTAGCCCATTCTCAATAAAAAATTGATGTGCTTCATCAAAAATATTAAGATGCTCAAGATTTTTTTCTTGGTTGCATCCAGAACACTTATCGTAATGGGGACAATTTAAATCCATTTTTTCTCTTGTTCATAAATGATAAAAAAACAGCAGATAAGTCTGTTTATAACAAAGATCACAACCAGTCAATGTTAGCAACTCTCCCCTTATCGACAATTCATAAACAAGTTATCGACGACCATAAAACAGAGGAAAAAACAACTACTTATCAACACTTCCACAGTATACTAAGAAGAAGAAAAAACAACTACTTATTAATATATTTAAGATAAGAACATGTGGGAAAAAGGAACTTGTTTTTATTCCATTGAATCAGGTAAAAATACATATCAAAACACTAAAACACGTTCATATGCAAAGGAAGTGGGATGAGTCTATATCCTGATTATTTTTTTGACCTTTCTGAGTATCGGCACAAGTCTCTTTTTAAACCAAACAAATTTGTTTGGCTAGCATTAAATGAGCTTTCAAAATATTTAGAAACGCTTTTTCTAGGCAAAATAGAAGTAGAAGTTCCAGTCGGAACATTTCTTATCGACTCACACTTGATTTCAATCGGAAAAGGGACTGTTATAGAACCTGGAGCCTATATAAAAGGCCCTTGTTATATTGGAGAAAATTGTACGATACGTCATGGAGCTTATATCCGCGGTAATTTTTTAGCAGGCGACAACTGTGTGATTGGACACGACACAGAAGTAAAAAATGCAATATTTTTAAATCATGTTCATGCTGCTCATTTTGCTTATGTAGGAGATTCTATTCTTGGTAATGATGTCAACTTGGGTGCTGGGACAAAATGTGCGAATTTAAAACTCGATAATCAACAAGTTGTACTTTATTATCAGAATAAGAATATTGAAACTGGTTTAAAAAAAATAGGTGCTGTTATCGGAGATCGAACTCAAATTGGGTGTAATTCTGTAACAAATCCAGGAACTTTTATTGGACAAGACGTTCTTTGTTATCCATGTCTTAATATTGGTGGAATTATTGATTCACAATCAATTGTGAAGGGTGATGTTATTTTATCTATAAAAAAAAGAATGCAAAAATGAACGTAAAAAATGTTGTTAAAGATTGTTTAGCGATTTATCAAAAACAAACAGAAGAAAAAATTAGACAAAGCTTTTTTATTTTTGGAGAAAAAGGAACATTACGCGAGGCTTGTGAATATGCGTTGACAACAGGGGGGCGTCGATTTCGTCCTGCGTTAGTTTTTATGGTTGCAGATGCTTTGGGAAATTCATTGGACGCCTCCGATGCCGCCCTTTCTGTTGAATATTTTCATACAGCTTCTCTTATTGCCGATGATTTGCCTTGTATGGATGATGATGATGAAAGACGCAATAAACCATCGCTCCATAAGGCTTTTGGTGAGGCGACGGCTCTTTTGGCTAGCTACACCCTAATAGCCGCAGGAAACGCTTGTATAGCGTCCTGTGCTCAATCTTTAGTTCAATCTGGACACCCAGCAATTTCCAATGGGTATCAAGTAGGAATTTTAGCTTTAGAACATGCAGCTCGAAGTACAGGGGCTCAAGGAGCTACAGGAGGGCAGTTTTTAGATATTTTTCCGCCAACGCTAACGTTAGAATCGTTAAGAGAAATTATTTATAAAAAAACCGTTTCTCTTTTTGAAATTGCCTTTCTCTTTGGATGGCTTTTTGGCGGCGGTGACATTAAAAAAATAGAACAAGTCAAGCAAGTCGCCTTACACTTTGGAATGGCTTTTCAAATTGCTGATGATTTAAGTGATGTGACTCAAGATGCAATCAACGAGAGAGCGGTCAATATGGTAGGAATTTTGGGCATTGAAAAAGCTCGTGAAGTTTTTCGAAATGAAATCGCTGGATATAGACAATCATTAAAAACGCTTGGTATCGATTCTCAACAACTTTTGGGATTAGCTCTTTATCTTGAAGAGCTAGTTAACTAATTTGTTCCTGTAAGTCGTTATTAACGCAAATAATTAAACGCAGAGACGCAAAGCCTTCGGCTCCTCAAGGTAAATAAGCATTATTTCTGGTTAAACCTTTTAAGTTCCTCGCAAGCTCGGATCTTAAAAGAAAATCATCTAAATGGGGCCCCCGGGGCCCCATTTAGAAGGTTAAATTGATTGCTGAGCTTGCGAAGTAATCACTTAACAATTCGACTCCTTTGTTCCTTTACTCTAAGGGAGCCGAAGGCTTTGTGCCTTTGCGTCTTTGCGTTAAAATTTTGTGTTAAAGTGTTTAAAACTTATGAAAAAGTTCCTTTTTAAAGGAGAGAAGACGCTTTTGAGCTTGTTGTCTTTGTGCTTCAGAATTGCCTTTAACAGCGCGGATTAATAAGTTTTTTGGGGTGTGTTCCATATCTATAAATTCTAATACTTGCACGTCATATCCAAGTGTTGTTAGTAATTCTGCACGCAAAGCATCTGTTGCAATGGCTGCAAAGCGTTCTTTTAAAATACCATGTCTTAACAATGTATCAAGAGAGGGATTGTGTACTTGATTATAAAGTTCTTGTTGGCAACAAGGCACACAAAGAATGACTTCAGCATTCCAGTCAACAGCTTTGTCGATTGCTGCGTCTGTTGCTGTATTACACGCATGTAATGAAATTACCAAATCAATTTTTCCTTGATGTTCGTGTTGACTGATATCACCAATAAGAAATTTTAGCGTCGTATATCCTAAAGCATCCGCAAGAGCTTGACACTTTTCAATCACTTCTTTTTTGAGATCTAGTCCTGTGATGTGAACGGTTTTGCCTTTAATATGCGTGAAATAGTGATAAAGGGCGAAAGTAAGTGAAGCCTTGCCACATCCAAAATCGACCACTTCAAGGGGCTTTGAGTCATTTATTGGCAAGTGTGAGATCACATCGTCAACCATTTCAATAAATCGATTGATTTGTCGAAACTTGTCATATTTTTTAGCAATAATCGTACCATTGTCATTCATAATGCCAAGAGAAATGAGAAAAGGAACTGGAATTCCCTCTTGGAAAAGGTAATTTTTAGTCCGGTTGTGCTCTTTTTTCGCTGGCTTTGTTTCGATGTTTTTTTCGACAATAGTCATTTGTTCATTTTTGTTAACAAGTATGTGATAGTAGGTTGATGAAGAGGTAAAAATTCCCTGTTGAAATAGATTTGGAATAGCGCCTTCTATAAGGTGTACACATTCTTCTGGCGTAATGTTGCAATGTGTGACTTGAGATTTAGAATATTTTGAGATTTGATAAAGATTTTTTTTCTTAATTACAACTGGTCGTATGCTAAGTTTTAGGGTGGGGGTCTCTTTTTTTCGGGGAGAACTGAGCGTTCCTGAAATCAAAAGACCATTTTTAACCGATTTTAAAAGTCCTTCCATTCCGTTCTTCAATTCGTTAACACTCTTCCGAACATTCTTCGTTTGTATCAGAGAACTCATTTTGGATATCATCAAGAGAAAAATTAAGGATTAATTTTTTTACCATTTCAGAATCATCTGCATGGCTAATCGCCTCGCGAAATGCTTTTGTTCCTGCTGCCTTTTTAAAATACCAACAGCCAACTCGTCGCATATCAACAGCGACTTTTCTTGAAGGATGATAGTCAAGTGTATGTAAAAAATGTTCTAATAAATCTTGTCTTCTTTTTTCAAATGAATAGTTTTCTACATCCTCTCCAGAGAGATAACGAATTATTTCTTTTGCAATCCAAGGATGGCCTAAAGTCCCTCTAGCGACAAGGACGGCATCGCAATTCGTATGTTCAAACATACGTTTTGCCGAAGGTCCATCTACGACATCTCCATTACCAATTACTTGGATTGTTTTTGCCACATCTTTACACTCTTTAATGTAATCCCAGTTTGCTGGTCCTTTATACCCTTGCTTTCTCGTTCTTCCATGAATACAGATTGCTGCAGCGCCTGCTTCTTCAGCTATCTGCGTGATCTGTGGAGCTGTAATAGAGTCTTCATCCCATCCTGCTCTTATTTTTAAAGTGACGGGAATCTTAACGGCGGCAACCATGTTAGAAATGACCTCTCCAATAAGTTGCGGGTTTTTTAACATACCAGAACCACTTCCATCTTTGGTGACTTTATCTACTGGGCAGCCACAATTGAGATCGACAGTGTCAAATCCTAAATCTTCAATAATGCGTGCAGAAGGTCCTGCTAAAGATGGTTTACTTCCGCAAAGTTGTGCCGAAATTGGGTGCATCGACTGATCATAATCGAGAATATGAAACGTATTGGGATCATGTCGTATGAGAGCATCCATTTTGACCATTTCGCAAAATATCAATCCCGGATTGTATTTGGAGGTCATTTTTCGAAAAGGATAGTCGGAGCATCCTGCAAGAGGAGCATAAAAAATATTGTTAAGTAAAGAAAGTTTTCCTATTGAGAAAGGTGTTTTTAGATGTTTCATGTAAGAATTAAAGCTAATAATGTTTTTAGAATATTTTCTATAATACCCAAACAAAAGAATGCGACGATAGGACTAAGGTCTAACATTCCTAATGGTGGGATAAAACGACGAAAAAAGTTTAAATAAGGATCCGTGTAAAAAGCGATGAATTGCATGAACCGGTATGTTTGTAGTTCTGGAAGCCACGATCCAAGAATTCGGACAAAGAGCATGATGGTAAAAACGAGAAAAAGTTTATCAATCAGGTAGAATAGATAGAAAAGCACAAAATACCCCTTAGAACTTTGGTTAAGGCTATGCCGATTTTATACTGCCGGGGTGGTGAATTTTTGCGTTTTTCGCACGTTAAAACGCAAAAAATCACCGCCCCTCAGTATAAACACATTTCGGCAAAGCCATTTTAAAGGTTTATTTAATTAAAAAGCAATAATTATTTTTTTTGTTTTTTTTGTTGAAGGATATGTGCACATTAAATTATACCTTTTTTTTGGAAGAAATATGCGTTTGATATAGATTTTCGCGTCATTAGGGCCTTGTTCATATTTTTGGTCATCTCTCTGTGTTCTCTGTGCCTCTGTGTTTCAAAATTTTAGAAACACAGAGGCACAGAGAACACAGAAGGGTAAATTAAATGATCCAATGGCTGGTAGTTTCCTTGTGCACCGGTAGTTTCCTTGTGCAAGTGAACAAGGCCAATTTTAGGTTAGATAGAAATGCCTGTTTTGGTAATTTTAGCACTATTTTTAATTTCTTTTTTTGAGTCCGAGCTTACAGCTTTTGATCGTTTAAGAATAGATTATTCAGTATTTCAAAATCATTCTGAGGCTAATAGCGCAAGTGCGTCAATCTCTGGAAATGTTATCGGCCCGCAGGGAAATGGTGGTCCGAGTGGTTCAACAGGTAATGTTAGTCAAGCGGCAGCAAGTGGAACTACAGGTATAGCAGGTATGACCGGGCCAACAGGTCATGCAGGACCTATTGGTGCGACAGGAGTTACGGGGCCAACAGGTCATGCAGGACCTATTGGTGTGGCAGGAGTTACGGGGCCAACAGGTCATGCAGGACTTATTGGTGCGGCAGGAGTTACGGGGCCAACAGGTCATGCAGGACCTATTGGTGCGGCAGGAGTTACGGGGCCAATAGGTCGCACAGGAGTTGCTGGTCCTACGGGAGGTGTGGGGGCAACTGGATCTCCAGGATTGGTAGGGCTTAAAGGTGACACAGGTTTAACAGGACCAAAAGGCGACACTGGCTCAACAGGACAAAAGGGTCAAATTGGGTCAACTGGACCAGTAGGTCAGATAGGATTAACAGGGCCTACGGGGTTGATGGGACTTAAAGGTGATACAGGCTTAGCAGGATCTATTGGTGAGATAGGTCCGACAGGACCTGTGGGCCCAACTGGGCTTGCTGGATTAATGGGACCTAAAGGTGATATTGGTTCGGCGGGGCCTGCTGGTGATATAGGGCCGACGGGATTTATTGGTCCAACTGGGCTTGTGGGCCAGATGGGTGCAACAGGCCCTACAGGATCTGTAGGCCCAACTGGGCCTTCAGGTCAGGTAGGAGCAATCGGACCTACAGGCTTAATAGGACCTAAAGGTGATATTGGCTCAATGGGCCCAATAGGACCTACTGGTTACATAGGTCCGACGGGATCTATAGGTCCAACTGGGCCTTTAGGTCAGGTAGGGGTAACTGGACCCACAGGATTGATGGGATCTAAGGGTGATACAGGTTTAGTAGGACCCACTGGTGATGTAGGCCTAATGGGACCTGTCGGTCAAGCGGGGTCAACAGGACCAACTGGGCCTTCAGGTCAGGTAGGAGTAACCGGACCCACAGGATTGATGGGATTTAAGGGTGATACTGGCTCTACAGGATCTACTGGCCCGATCGGATCCGTAGGCCCAACTGGGCCTTCTGGTCAAATAGGTGCAACAGGACCTATAGGATTAATGGGATCTAAGGGTGATACAGGTTTAGTAGGACCCACTGGTGACCTAGGTCCGACAGGATCTATAGGTCCAACTGGGCCTTTAGGTCAGATAGGGGTAACCGGACCCACAGGATTGATGGGATCTAGGGGTGATACTGGCTCCGTAGGACCTACTGGTGATGTAGGCCCAATGGGACTCGTTGGTCCAATGGGATCAACAGGACTAATGGGTCCTAAAGGTGATATTGGTCCTACAGGATCTACTGGCCAAATAGGACTTGCGGGTCAGATGGGTGCAACAGGGCCTGCTGGATTAATGGGACTTAAGGGTGATATTGGCTCTACAGGATTTACTGGCCCGACAGGATCTGTAGGCCCAACTGGGCCTTCAGGTCAGGTAGGAGCAATCGGACCTATAGGCTTAATAGGGCCTAAAGGTGATATTGGTTCAATGGGTCCAATAGGACCTACTGGTTACATAGGTCCGACGGGATCTATAGGTCCAACTGGGCCTTTAGGTCAGGTAGGGGTAACTGGACCCACAGGATTGATGGGATCTAGGGGTGATACTGGCTCCATAGGACCCACTGGTGATGTAGGCCCGATGGGACCTATCGGTCAAATGGGATCAACAGGCCCAACAGGTTTAATAGGACTTAAAGGTGACACTGGTTCCGCAGGACCTACTGGTGATGTAGGTCCGGCAGGATCTACTGGCCCAACTGGGTCTTCAGGTCAGGTAGGGGTAACCGGACCCACAGGATTGATGGGATCTAGGGGTGATACTGGCTCCGTAGGACCTACTGGTGATGTAGGCCCAATGGGACTCGTTGGTCCAATGGGATCAACAGGACTAATGGGTCCTAAAGGTGATATTGGTCCTACAGGATCTACTGGCCAAATAGGACTTGCGGGTCAGATGGGTGCAACAGGGCCTGCCGGATTAATGGGACCTAAAGGTGATATTGGTTTGGTGGGACCTGTTGGTGATATGGGTCCAACGGGACCCACAGGATTGATGGGATTTAAGGGTGATACTGGCTCTACAGGATCTACTGGCCCGATCGGATCCGTAGGCCCAACTGGGTCTTCAGGTCAAATAGGTGCAACAGGACCTACAGGATTAATAGGAGTTAAGGGTGATACAGGTTCAGTAGGACCCACTGGTGATGTAGGCCCAGTGGGACTCGTTGGTCCAATGGGATCAACAGGCCCAACAGGTTTAATAGGACTTAAAGGTGACACTGGTTCTGCAGGACCTACTGGTGATATAGGTCCGGCAGGATCTACTGGTCCAACTGGTCTTTCAGGTCAAATAGGTGCAACAGGACCTACAGGATTAATAGGATTTAAAGGTGACACTGGTTCCGCAGGACCTACTGGTGATATAGGTCCGACAGGATCTATAGGTCCAACTGGGCCTTCAGGTCAGGTAGGAGTAACCGGACCTACAGGATTGATGGGACTTAAAGGTGATACTGGCTCTACAGGATCTACTGGTGATTTAGGCCCAATGGGACCTGTCGGTCAAATGGGGTCAACAGGCCCTACAGGATTAATGGGCCCTAAGGGTGATGTTGGTTCAGCGGGGCCTGCTGGTAATATGGGTCCAACAGGATCTACCGGCCCGACAGGATCTGTAGGCCCAACTGGGCCTTCAGGTCAGGTAGGAGTAACCGGACCTATAGGATTAATGGGATCTAAGGGTGATACAGGTTTAGTAGGACCCACTGGTGATGTAGGCCCAATGGGACCTGTCGGTCAAGCGGGGTCAACAGGACCAACAGGATTGATGGGACTTAAGGGTGATATTGGCTCAATGGGCCCAATAGGACCTACTGGTGATGTAGGTCCGATGGGACCTGTCGGTCAAATGGGGTCAACAGGACCAACAGGTTTAATAGGGCTTAAGGGTGATACAGGTTCAGTAGGACCCTCTGGTGATGTAGGCCCAACTGGGCCTTCTGGTCAAATAGGTGCAACAGGACCTATAGGATTAATGGGATCTAAGGGTGATACAGGTTTAGTAGGACCCACTGG
>Ga0207113_1042_pt1 | contig 44682 bp, 35 predicted proteins | sample Alteio_BWMinHeat_69_FD_153559 | JGI IMG/M metagenome (GOLD analysis project Ga0207113, IMG submission 153559) | Enriched cells from forest soil in Barre Woods Harvard Forest LTER site, Petersham, Massachusetts, United States -... | ecosystem: Environmental > Terrestrial > Soil > Temperate forest >... | reverse complement strand
TCCCTTGCCGAGGCAAGGGACGTAATAAGCAAGAACGACTTTTAGTGTTCAGTGATTAAAACTTAGCGCGTAGACCAAGTGTTAAGCCCTGAGTGTACAAATCACCACCTGTATTGCTGAGGAGAAGCTGGTTCACGTCAAAGAAAACGTGTTGTTCCCAGCCAGCATAAAGATTAAGTTCTGTTTCACAGAAATTGTAGTCATATGCTAACCCCAAGAAATACTCAAGAGTTGGTGTTCCAAGGTAAAAAGTTGTCGATTCAGCAAAGGTGTGAGCAGGCTGAATAACATCATTTGCTGTTCTGAAGGCTAAAGCGTCTTTATTCACTTTAAATTGTGAATAGAGAATAGAGCCACCAAAATGCCCTATGAGGGACAACCCATATCCAATATTCCAACATGCACCCAATCCAGCTTCCACACCATAGCTATTTTGTTTTTCTTTGTATCTGGCTAATACAGTGTCAAAAGAAGTAACGTCAATAACGGTAACAGGGATAGTGACTCCATCAGTTTTATAATTCTGATCGATCCACAAAGCTCTAAAACCAATGTGTGGATGAAGATGAAAGCACTCGCCAAATACAAGTGTACGACCTACATCGACATCGATATTATTGATGTTACCATCCCATTTGCTTGCAACGGCTGCAAACAGATTAGAAGGGGGAAGTAAAGAAGCTGGGATTAAAAAGTCCGTAAAACCAGCCCCCGATATAAAAGCATCTCCTACAGCGACAGCAGAACCTGATGCTTTGAATGGCATATAGTCGTAGGCAACTTTAAATTCCCAACCATTGCTTGGCATTTCATAGCCTAAAGCAACTCGATAACCACTTTCGTAGTTTTTGTTGAGATTTAAAGGGTCAACAACTGATGAAGCTCCAGTAGCGTCAACGGCACTAAGTGCTGTTGTACTGACTAAATTCATATTGGTTTGTTCTGTCTGCCAGTAAAGCCAGTCAGCTTCAACGACAAACTTACCATCGCAAAATGACCACTCACAAGGGTCTACACAGCAATTTGGGTTATAGTATTGAGCAGCAGCAGAAGCACTGATCCCGATAAGTAACGCACTAAGTGCGCCGGCAAAATGCAAGATTTTTTTCATGTTTATCTCTCCATAAAAAAGGGTAAATAGTTGTGATTTAACACATTTGCACATTAGACCAAGAATGAACATTAAAAGCAATCTTTAGATGATATCAAAAGTATTATTTGTGAGTTAAAAATCTACTAATCAATGATTATCAGTGTTTTAAGTAAAAAAGTGTTAAAAAATAAAAAAACGTCCCTTGTCGAAACAAGGGACGTAAAAAGTAAAGACTAGATTCTAAGATTTAACTCTTAGAATGCTGCGCGCAAACCAAGTGTTACACCCTGAGTGTACCAGTCGCCGCTTTTGTCATTGTTGCCGAAGAGAAGTTGATTTACGTCAAAGAGAACATGTTGTTCCCAACCTACGTAGATATCGAGTTCTGTCTCACAGAATGCGCTTGTGTATGCCAAACCCAAGAAGTAATCAAGAGTTGGTGTTCCCAAGACGAGTTGTTTGCTCTTCTGGTTAACGATGGTCGCGTCTATTACGGTGCCATCATCATCTACCCCAATTACTACGGAGGAATTTAGGTTGAAGTTGGTATAAAGTAGAGAACCACCAAAGTGTCCTAAGAGGGAGAAACCAGCGCCAATATTCCAGCTAGCTCCTAAACCAGCTTCAACACCATAAGAATTGAATTTTTCTTTAGCGTTAAATGCGAGGAACTCAAACCCACCGTCTCCTTCTATGCCAACGAGACTTCCTCTATATTTTTGATCGGCCCATAACGCTCTGAAGCCAATATGTGGGTGAAGACGGAAACATTCACCAAATGTGAGTGTGCGACCTACATCAACATCGATGTTATTGATGTTACCATCCCACTTAGAACTAAAACGTCCAGGGAATGCAATAGCAAGATTTGTACCAAAAGAACCGACGTTAATAGCGCCATCAACTGGAGATGTGGCAGAAGCTGTCGCATGTGTTGGCATGTTAGTGTAAGCCACTTTGAATTCCCAGCCATTGCTTGGCACTTGATAACCTACAGCAACTCTATAACCATTTTCATAGTTTCTATCGAGATTGATGTTTTTAAGGCTGTCAAACGTATTAGTATCAACGCTAACTCTAGTAATTGTTTGCGCGACGTTCATGTTAGTTTGTTCTGTCTGCCAATAAAGCCAGTCAGCTTCAACGACGAATTTACCATCGCAGAACGACCATTCGCAAGTATCTGCACAGCAATTTGGGACATAGTTATTAGCAGCAGCAGAAGCGCTGATTCCAACGAGTAACGCACTCAGTGCGCTGGTAAAATGCAAGATTTTTCTCATGTTTATCTCTCCATAAAAAAGGGTAAAAAGGGTAAATAGTTGTGATTTAACACATCTGCACATTAGACCAAGAATGAACATTAAAAGCAATCTTTAGATTTCGTGTGGGTAATGTTTATCGTGTGTGTGAAGTGTTACTCAATGACCATTAATCACTTAAATCACGTAAGTTATTAGATAACGCGAATTTTGGATAACCGGCACTGGGGTCAGGCTTGGTATTCTGGTATTCTGGGGGGGAAGCATGGGGTCTGGCTTGATATTCTGATATTTTGGTGTTCGTTGCCTAGTCTATAACGATGGACACCAAAATACCAGAATACCAAGCCTGACCCTATGCCCCCCAGAATATCAGAATACCAAGCCAGACCCCAACGCCGTTGCTTATCCAAAACTCGCGTTACAATAATGTGTTTGTAGTACCCCTTCGGGGTACATTAGACTTCTTTCGAAACTGTAATTCCGTGCCTCTGCCTGTGCCCCTGCCTCTGCCCGCCCTTTTCTGATTAAACTTTAAAAAGAAATTAGATCTCTTTCTGGTCTAAATGGCTCAACGAAAAAAATAATCGGGGAAGGGCGGGCAGAGGCACAGGCACAGGCAGAGGCACGGGATTACAGTTTCGAAAGAGGTCTATTTTTTATTCTATTGTATCCTGGGGTAGCGACCACTTCGTGGTAGCGACCCCAGGCTATCTATGTTTAACCACTTCGTGGTTGATGTTTTTAGGACAAAAAAAAACGTCCCTTGCTTAAAGCAAGGGACGTAAAAGATAACAATTATAATCTAAATGCTCAACTCTTAGAACGCTGCGCGTAGACCAAGTGTCAACCCTTGAGTGTACCAGTCGCCGCTTTTGCTGTTAGAACCAAGAATGAGCTGGTTGACGTCAAAAAGAACATGTTGTTCCCAACCGGCGTAAATATCGAGTTCTGTCTCACAGAAAGTGCTTGTGTATGCCAAACCCAAGAAGTAATCAAGAGTAGGCGTCCCCAAAGAGAGCTTGTCTTTTTTATGAGTAAATGGTGGGGTAGTTCCGTTAGAAACCGCATATTTAGAGTTCAGATCAAAGTTTGTATAGAGTAAAGAACCGCCGAAATGTCCCAAAAGGGAGAATCCATAACCAACGTTCCAGCTAGCTCCGAGGCCAGCTTCAACACCATAGGAATTGAATTTTTCTTTAGCATCGATTGCGAGAAAATCGTAAGGGACGTCGTCAAGAACTCCAACAACACGGGCTTTATATTTTTGATCTGCCCACAGGGCTCTGAAGCCGATGTGCGGGTGGAGGCGGAAACATTCACCCAATGAGAGTGTGCGGCCGACATCAACATCGATGTTATTGATGTTCCCATCCCATTTAATATCGACATGTCCAGGTCCAGCAATTCCAGAGTCAGAATAACTAAAAGAAATACCGGTAGAAACAATATCGTTAGCGGTTGGATAGTTTGCAGAGCCTGTCGCATGGGTTGGCATGTTGGTATAGACTACTTTGAATTCCCAGTCATTGCTTGGCACTTGGTAACCGACTCCAACTCGATACCCATTTTCATAGTTTCTATCGAGAGTGACGTCTTTAGTAGTAGCGTCATCAGGAAAGCCAATGATATCGGTTACGTGTACGACGTTCATATTCGTTTGTTCAGTCTGCCAGTAAAGCCAGTCAGCCTCAACCATAAATTTACCATCACAGAATGACCATTCGCAGGTGTCTGCGCAGCAGTTTGGGACATAACTATTAGCAGCAGCGGAGGCGCTGATTCCAATAAGTAACGCACTCAGTGCGCCAGTGAAGTACGAAAATTTCTTCATGTTTATTTCTCCTTAAGAGTGGTTAAAAAGTTAAATTTATTCTGTTTATAAGTTTTTTTGTGTTTTATATGTTTTTTATCCATTGCCCGCGGATAAAAAGCGTATGAAAGACAAAAAAGCGTCCCTTGCCAAGGCAAGGGACGTAAAAAGTAAAGATTACATCCCAATATTCAACTCTTAGAACGCTGCGCGTAGACCAAGTGTTAAGCCTTGAGTGTACCAATCACCACTGTTGTTACCAGTGCCAAGAAGAAGTTGATTCACGTCAAAGAGAACATGTTGCTCCCAACCGGCATAAATATCGAGTTCTGTTTCGCAGAATGAGCTTGTGTATGCCAAGCCCAAGAAGTAATCAAGAGTCGATGTCCCTAAAGAAGGTTTCCCTTTTTGATGATAAAAATCCGTGGTAGGAGGGATTTCTTCTCCAAATGAGTAAAAAGAATTTAGGTTGAAGTTGGTATAAAGTAGAGAACCTCCAAAGTGCCCTAAGAGAGAAAAACCATAACCAACGTTCCAGCTAGCTCCCAAACCAGCTTCTACACCGTAGGAATTGAATTTTTCTTTGGCATTGACGGCGAGGAAATCGTAATCGGAAGGATTGGTTCCTACAAGACGGACTTTATATTTTTGATCCGCCCACAAGGCTCTAAAACCAATGTGTGGGTGGAGGCGGAAACACTCAGCAAATGTGAGCGTACGACCTACATCAACATCGATGTTATTAATGTTGCCATCCCACTTGGAGCTGACATGTCCTGGTCCTGCATGCCTGTAGTTAGCGTAAAAATCAGACAAACCAACAAAAACAGTGTCGGTATCAGTTGGATAATTTCCAGAGCCTGTTGCATGGGTTGGCACGTTAGTATAAACGACTTTGAACTCCCAGCCGTTGCTTGGCACTTGATAACCAACGCCAACTCGATACCCATTTTCATAGTTTTTATCAAGATTGACATTTTTAGCGTTATCTTCGATATCCTTTACTTGTACGACGTTCATGTTCGTCTGTTCTGTCTGCCAGTAAAGCCAGTCAGCTTTTACCATGAATTTACCATCACAGAATGACCAGTCGCAAGTGTCTGCACAGCAGTTTGGGATGTAGCTATTAGCAGCAGCAGAGGTGCTGACTCCAATGAGTAACGCACTCAGTGCGCCAATGAAGTATGAAAATTTCTTCATGCTTGTTTCTCCTTAAGAGGGGTTAAAAAGGTTAAATTTGTTGTATCTCAATCGTTTATTCAATCAGGTGTTTTTTTTGATTGTCATCTATTTTTTATCTGCTTTTTTATGGATAAAAGGTAGATGACATGCAAAAAAACGTCCCTTGCTCCGGCAAGGGACGTAAGGAATAGGAACTACGTTCTAAATAGTCAATCTTAGAACGCAGCGCGTAGACCAAGGGTCAAACCCTGAGTATACCAGTTACCGCTGTTGTCACCAGTACCAAGAAGGAGTTGGTTGACATCAAAGAGAACGTGTTGTTCCCAGCCAGCGTAGATATCAAGCTCTGTCTCGCAGAATGTACTTGTATATGCCAATCCTAAGCAGTAATCAAGAGTGGATGTTCCTAAAGAAGGTTTGCCTTTTTGATGAAACACAGGAGTTTGGCCGGGTAAATTTGTAGCTGCATAGGAGGAATTTAGGTTGAAGTTTGTATACAGCAGAGAACCACCGAAGTGTCCTAAAAGAGAGAAGCCACTGCCAATATTCCAGCTAGCACCTAGACCTGCTTCCACACCATAGGAATTGAATTTTTCCTTGGCATCGATTACGAGGAAGTCGTAACGGTCACTTTCAAGGTCAACGAGACGGACTTTGTACTTTTGATCCGCCCATAATGCTCTGAAGCCGATATGTGGGCGGAGGCGGAAACATTCGCCAAATGAAAGTGTGCGACCTACATCAACATCGATGTCATTGATGTTGCCATCCCACTTGATGCCGACACGTCCTGGGCCAGGACCGGATGTGTCAGAGAAAATATTAGAAATACCAGTGGAGATGTCACTACCAGCCGGATAAATTGCAGAATTTGCTGCGTGGATTGGCATATTGGTGTAAACGACTTTGAACTCCCAGCCATTGCTTGGGACTTGATAACCAACTCCAACTCGATACCCATTTTCATAGTTTGTATCGGGAAGGATATTTTTAGTGTTAAGGTCGGCATCAGTTATTTGCACGACATTCATGTTCGTTTGTTCTGTCTGCCAGTAAAGCCAGTCAGCTTCGACCATAAATTTACCATCGCAGAATGACCATTCGCAATTGTCTGTACAGCAGTTTGGGACGTAGCTATTAGCAGCGGCAGAAGCGCTGACTCCAACGAGCAACGCACTGAGTGCGCCGGCGAAGTAAGAGAATTTTTTCATGTTTATTTCTCCTTAAGAAGGGTTAAGTTGTTGCATACCGTATAGTAAATCAACAACGATAATTAAAATCAACAACTGGATTTCTAGATGAGTGTCGTTTTCAGATAACAGAAAGGTCGATAATTAATGATCCTCAATGACTTGAGTGAATAAAGATAAAGAAAAAAAGGTAACTATTCTCTATGTTTCGATTTTAGCTTATCGATTTCTTGCTCGATTTGGCTCTCTTCAATGCGTTGAAAAAGAATTTCTGGCTCCATAAGTTGTTGATGTTCAGGAGTTCTATTTATCAACACATGCTTCCAGCCAGTTGCAACAAGGTCATCTCGGTATCCAAGCATTTTCCACAACTTGATCGCTGTCGTTGGAATAATCGGGTAAACAACCAATGCTAACGTTTTTAAACACTCCAAGCAGCATGCTATCGTTGTTTCCATTTCAGAACGCGTATCTTGATGTTTCGCTGCTATCCATGGACGTTTGGCATCAAAGTAAGTGTTTCCTATTTGAGCGAGCTCCATGATCAGTTGCGATGCACGTCGCAATTTGAATGATTCGTAACTGTCTTTAATCTGTTCTGCAAGGTTTTGAATGTCGGTGAGAAACGTCCGGTCGATTTCTTGGAGCGTTTTTTGAGGGGGGACCACCCCTGCGCATTGTTTGTGAGCAAATACGAGGATCCTGTTGACGAGATTGCCAAATTTACCCAAAAGTTCGCTGTTGCATCTGATTTGAAAATCTTTCCAGGTAAATTCTGAATCACTCGTTTCCGGTGCATTTGCAGCAATGGTATAGCGAATCTGATCAGGAGTGTAAGAGCGGAAAAACGATTCTAAATCGATGCTCCACCCATCCGACTTACTGAATTGTTTCCCTTCTAAATTGTAAAACTCATTGGCCGGGAGTTCGTCGACAAGTTTATAAGGTTGATTTTGTCCCATCGTCATGGCTGGGAAAATGACAGCATGAAATGGAATGTTGTCTTTGCCAATGAAATTGACGAGTTTAGTTTCTTGAGAGAGCCAATAATCTTTCCATTTTTCGGGAGAGCCAGTTTTCTGTGCCCATTCCATTGTCGCCGAAATGTAGCCAATTGGAGCGTCAAACCAAACATAAAGAACTTTCCCTTCAGTATTGGGAAGAGGGATGGGAATTCCCCAGGTCATGTCCCTAGTAATCGCTCTGGGACGCAGCTCTTTGATATAACCTTCGACGAAATTGACGACGTTAGGCTTCCACGATTTTGTCGACAGCCATTTTAACAACTTATCTTTGAATTTATCTAACAGGAGAAACCAATGTTTGGTCGACTTGTGAATAAGAGGGGCTCCGGAGAGTTTGGAACGGGGGTTGACGAGATCTGTCGCTTCGTAGCTGGCACCACACTTTTGACACTCATCGCCACGTGCTTGATCGAAGCTGCAATGGGGACACACCCCTATCACATACCTATCGGCGAGAAATTTTTTGTCTTCGACAGAATAAAGTTGATCTGTCATCCGCTCTTCAATATAGCCATTGGCTAGAAGATCGAGAAAATATTGCTGTGTCGGTTGTTTATGTCCTTCCCATGTGGTCCTGGAATAATGATCAAATGAGATATCAAGCTGCTTAAATAAATCGCGGTTGACAGCATGAAAGAGATCGACATGCTCTTGAGGCGATCTGCCTGCAAGCTCGGCACTCAGCGTGATCGCAATTCCATATTCGTCTGAGCCACAGATATAGAGGACATCGTTGTGCTGCAGTCGTTGAAAGCGCGCATAGCAATCACCTGGTAGATAAGCTCCTGCTATATGACCAAAATGCAATGGACCGTTGGCATAGGGGAGGGCTGATGTGATGAGAATTTTCTGTGGCATAAGTGTTTCCTGCGTTTTTGATCAAAACATCAGTATAGTTGAAATCGAATTTTATGGACAAAGGACAAACGACGCCATTAGACTTCTTTCGAAACTGCAATCCCGTGCCTGTGCCTTGCCCCCATCCTATTACCTATAAGTCTTTAGCACGGATTTTAAACGCAAAGACGCAAAGGCGCAAAGAGAGATTTCTAGCCTTAGAGATAAGCGAGTACAGGATGTGTAGGATCAGGGAGGATATGAAGGATCGTTATGGCTAGCCACAAAAAGTTGGAAATTTGGGTAACATTTTTAAGCTCCTCGCAAGCTCAGCAATCAATTTATTTCTGTGGCTAACGATAACGATCCTTCATATCCTCCCTGATCCTACACATCCTGTACTCGCTCATCTCTGAGGCTAGAAATCTCTCTTTGCGCCTTTGCGTCTTTGCGTTTAAACCCCGTTCACGACTCGTTTCCATCCCATTCACTCCATCCACCCCCTCCATTCATCCCCTCCATCTACCCCCTCTATTCACTCTTCCTGCGCCTCTGTTCTCTAGCATTTCTACAGCCCGAACATTCCGGATTTGCCTGAAGTGGAGAGGTCACTGATCACAGGTACCTCACTCTTGCTTAGCGCCTGCATCCAGATGAGAGCTTTTTCTTTGAGTTTTATAACCAGGATGCTGACTGTCTCCCCTTTTAGGTTTTTTATAGGAAGAGTTTCAAACAGAATGAGGTGTTGTGTGTTTTCAGCGAAGGCTAAAGTCCCTGTTTTTGGTTCAGATTGATCGTTGGCCTTCAGTGCTTCGCGTAAGACGTTAAAGCGGTATTTCCCGGCGACGACCGGACCTAAATCGATACCTATGACTAAAGACTGACCAGAAGGATCGACTTCGAGCTGCACCTTAAGGGTCTCATCGAGCATTAAAAGGCACGAGTCGTGTTCATCGGGGTATAGCTGATTGGTGTTTAAACTGGCAGAAAGCTCTTGTAAAAGAGATTTAAATGCTTCTGTAACCATAAACGATACTCCTAAATTTCTTCAGAATCTTCCTCTATTTCGTCCTCATCTATTCCAGCCTCTTCCTCAAGCTCTTCTAATTCATCCTCGAGGTTTTCTAGCGTGTCGATAAAGGCATCGAAAACGAGATCTCTTTTTGTGAATGTCACTTTGGGTTCTTCATGTGGGATACGTTGGAAAATTTTTGGGGCTACCTGGCGGACCGCATCCCGCATGACGCTGCCAAAGATAATTTCTGTCTTCACATTTTGAATGGAATCGAGATTTTCAACTGCAATTTCCTTAATAAGTGTGGAGATTTTTTCTTTAATTTGAACGGGATCGGGATAAGCTGCTGTAGCAAAATCCAAAAATAGGCTCGAAAGAATCAATGGATCTAAGGCTTTTTCAATAGGACTTGCCTCTTTAGGTGCTTTATCGTCCAGAAGATCCTCCTCTTCTTCATCCTCAATTTCACCGCTCTCGTGTTCGCTGCTCTCCTCTTCGATCTTTGTTGGGGTCTCTTCTTCCCCTTCTTGAATTTTTGGCTCTACTCCAACTTTTTCGAGTTCTTTCCCCAACCGTGGATTCTGTGCCTTAAAGTAATTGGTGAGTGCGATCAAACTTTGAAGGGTTCTAATTTCTTTGACAATGCTTGCCATCATTCCAGGTTCAATCATCGACCCTTCGGCGTTGATCTCAGCCCCTGCTGCATGGAGAAGGAATTTGTAGACCTCTTTTAAATTTTGACCTTTATACCTCGTGGTGAGTTCTATAAAAAGAGGTCTTGGTTCCCGTTGGTTATTGTGTGTGATGTCCCGATAAAGATCTCTGAGCATCGATGGACTTACATCCGACTTCAAGGCTTCATTAGCGACTCTTAACCCCATTTCAATTTCGTTTTGGTGGGTAGATTCAAATTCCTTTTTTGCGAGTTCTGTGATGGTTTTATCTGCGGGATCCACCGAAGTCTCTGCAAGGAAGTCAAGGGCTTCATCTGCTAAGTCGGCATCTGAAGGGTAGAGATCTGTGACGGCTTTTAAAATTTGCTCTTTAGTTGCTTTGGGAGGGACTTTATTTCGGAGGTTATTTAATTTGCCGATTTTATGTTGTCTGTATTTGCTTTTATGTTTATCTTGGATCTCTTGAACATCTTCTGCTTCATTATCATATTCTTCACTGTCAGAATCTTCAACAGGTTCAATGGCTTCATTAATCACTTCACCTGCAGCCAATCGCTCTTGTATACGACAGCGACGGGCTTCGAGATCTTGTTTTGGAAAGCGGGTGAGGGCGCTCATGGCATTTGTCGAGGTGTGTTCACACACGAAAGAGGTCGTGGATAAAACCTGCGCAACGCCATGGGCTCCTAGCTTTGCGTGAAGGTCTGTGGGAATGGGAGTGTTTTCAACCTTTTTGATTTCATTCATAACCTATCCTCACGATAGTTGTATTCTTCCCAGGGGCTGTATGCGGATTTCGGGAACAATTTCCTGGTATGAAAGCACGGAGATATCGGTGAACTCCATTTCAATGAGTTTGCGTACAAAACGACGGACGTCAATAGCGGTGAGAAGGACAGGGGGTTGTCCTCCGGGTGGCGGTGGAGCTACAGTGTTTCTTACACCCTGTAAGATAAGTTGTACTGTATCAGGGTCAAGAGCCAAGTAGGAACCTGCTGAAGTTTGTTTGATCGCACTGCGCACCATGTCTTCAATCTCGGGATCGAGAATATACACAGAGAGCACCGATTGTCCTTGTGAATACTTATAGCTGATGTATCGTTTCAATGAGGAACGGATATATTCGGTCAGAAGCACTGTATCTTTTTCTGTTTGGGCCCATTCGGTAAGGGATTCCAAAATGGTGCGTAGGTCTTTAATGGAAATCTGTTCCTGGATAAGACGTTTAAAGATATCGGTCATTTTTTGCAGAGGAATTAGGCGGGTAACCTCTTTGACAAGGTCGGGGAACGACTTCTCCATAAATTCGAGCATCGCTTTAACTTCCTGAATACCGACAAATTCACCTGCATAGTGTCTGAAGAAGTAAGAAAGGTGCAAAATCATCACTTCAAGAGTATTCCAATATCTAATTCCTGCTTTATCAAGCAAATCTTTGTACTTGAGATCAACCCACAGCGAAGGTAACCCAAGTGAATTTTTATATGAGGTAAATGGCAAATTATAACGCTGAAGGTTTTCTTCTGTCTCATTTGTAAGAACAGCATCTGGGATGACTTTCCCCTTGACAATAGGGACTTCGTTAAGCTGTATCGAATATTCGTCACTGTCCAGAATGGGGGAGTCAGACCTGACGTGTACTCCAGGGAAACGTACTCCCAAATCGGCATAGAGGGCATGTCTCATCTTTGGAATCATCTGATCGATAAAGCTTTGTCCCTTGGTTGATTTCACAATCTCTGCCGTCAACCCTTGACCGCACTCTAAAACAATAGGCAGCGTGAGGGCGTAGCTATCAATTCCACCTGCAGTGACCGCTTTGTGTCCCTTAACCCCTGTTGTCCCAGCACCCCCGGCACCACCAGCACCGGTCAATCCTCCTGTCTTTGCTGCTTCAATTTTCTGCTGCTCTGCTGTCCAAAGAGTATAGCCGATCAAACCAAAGGCAGAGGCTAGCACCATAAAAGGCGCTGCAGGAAGACCGATAGGAATGATTCCCAACGCCATCATAAATGCCGCGGCAATCATCAACGCTTTCGGTTGTTTCATAAACTGGCCAGAAATCTCGCTACCGAGATTAGAGCCTTCGACGTCAGTAGAAACCCGAGTGGTCACAATACCGGCTGTGATAGAGATCAAAAGAGCTGGGATCTGAGAGACAAGTCCATCACCAATGGACAAAAGAGCGTATGTCGTCACCGATTCCATCACGGTCATCCCATTCATCGTATATCCGATGATGATTCCTCCAATGACGTTAATCAAGGTGATGACAATACCGGCGATGGCATCCCCTTTGACGAACTTCATCGCACCGTCCATCGCACCGTAAAGCTGACTCTCTTTCTGAATGGCAAGGCGCCTTTCCCTCGCTTGGTTGGAATCGAGAATCCCAGCGCGCATGTCAGCATCGATACTCATCTGCTTACCAGGCATCGCATCCAAGGTAAATCGAGCTGCCACCTCGGCAACGCGCTCAGCACCTTTGGTGATCACGATAAATTGGACCAACGTGATGATTAAAAAGATCACGCCTCCGACGACGAAATTTCCCCCGACGACGAAATTACCAAATTGGAAAATGATATCACCAGCGTCGGCTTGCAAAAGAATCTGACGTGTTGACGCAATGTTCAAACCTAGTCGATAAAGGGTGGTTATCAATAGCAATGAGGGGAAAATGGAGAGTTGGACAGCATTTGAAATGTATAGGGACACCATCAACAACGCAACAGAAACCGAAAGGTTAATAGCAATTAAATAGTCAATGACCTGCGGATGAAGGGGAATGATGATCATGGCTAGAATTCCAATGATCATGATAGCTAGACCAATATCACTTGAGCGCGAAATGCGCTGCATTGAAGCATCACCGCCTAAACGACTCGTGATTCCATCAAGCAAATTCTTTAAAAACTGGATCATTTACCCGTTTCCTCTTCGTAATTGTAAGCTTCTTCGGTATGTAAAGCAGCAATCCACTTTAAAATCTCCGCAATTGCTTCATAAGTGTCTTCAGGGACATACTCATATATATCCCCATTATTCCACAGATTATGCGCAAGTTTTATATTGCGCACAATAGGGATGTCGTGTGTCTTTGCAATTCCAATTAAACGCTCAGCAAGAGCATCTTCAGCCATCGCAACAATATAAGGGGCTGCATCAATCTCCTTGTCATAGGCAATCGCCACAGCTAAGTGGGTCGGGTTGACGACGACAGCTTGTGCCTGTTTGATGCCTTTAAGGGGACCGTCTTGATAAGCGATTTCCTGCGCTATCTGGCGACGTTTTCCTTTAATCTGAGGATCCCCCTCAGTGCTTTTATGCTCCTGTTTTACCTCAAACTTCTCCATCATCATCTCTTTGGCGAAGTCCTTTTTCTGGTAGGCAAAATCAAGGGCAGCGACAATGATGTAGAATAACCCTATTTTAATCACAACTTCTATTAAAAAAGCTTGAAAAATCATTAAAGTCGATGCCATCGGCATCGAAACAGCAGTCACTAAAACAGGGAGACTATTATACATTACATCATAAATAATCCATGAAGCAACCCCTATTTTCGCCAGAGATTTAACGAGTTCTACAAGGGTTTTCATTTTGAATTTTTGTTTTAAATTGGTGACGGGATTAAATTTTTGGATGTCAAATTTGAAAACTTCGGGGGCAAAAACGGGACCATTTGCAACAAAATTGGCTAAAACGCCAATTATAGTGACGATAGCTAGTACTGGAATACTCGTATAAAAAATAACTTCAATAGCCCTTCCCATAATACTGTTAATCGCTTCAGTCAGATTTCCTTGTGATATCCGGGTAAAGGTTCCAATGATAAAGGCCCCTAGTTCACCGTAAATAAAATGAGCTAAGGCAAGCGTCGCCCAAATCGATCCAATAAACGTAAAGGCAGAGGGAAGATCTTGAGATTTCGCGATCTGTCCCTTTTTTTTGGCATCGCGCAATTTCTTTGGCGAGGCTTTTTCGGTTTTTTCTCCCATACCGTCTAATCCTTAAAGTAGAGACTACATGGTCTATGCAATAAAATTTAACAGGATAGGCAGGATCGGCTTCGCCGGCAGGATAAAGTTGACCGTGTTATCCTGCCGGCGAAGCCGATCCTGCCTATCCTGTTAAATTTTATTGTTTTTTTCCTTGTTTCGAATTATTGCGATTATCTTTTTATCTGTTCTTAAATTAGAAAAACCTATAATATTAGCTATCTCCATCCCTTAATTTTACTCCAGAAGGGAAGAGGTTGTCAAGAAAGATATATATAATAGAGGGGATTATGGCCGGACTTTCATGTGGGATTGTAGGACTTCCAAATGTGGGTAAGTCGACCCTATTCAACGCATTGACTTCTAATCAGGCTGAGGCTTCCAATTATCCGTTTTGTACGATAGACCCCAACGTCGGCATCGTCGATGTTTATGATCCACGTTTACAGGTTCTTTCCGATATGTCAGGAAGCGCAAAGCTCGTTTATGCTTCGATGAAATTTGTCGATATCGCCGGACTTGTAGCAGGGGCTTCTAAAGGAGAAGGACTGGGTAATCAATTCCTTACCAATATTCGAGAAACCGATGCTATCCTTCATGTTGTCCGTTGCTTCGACTCCGACGATATCATCCACGTCTCAGGGACTGTCGATCCCATTCGGGATATTGAGGTCATCAATCTCGAGCTGCGCCTCTCTGACCTCCAAATGGCAGAAAATGTGATCTCCCGCCTCGAAAAACAAGTGAAGGCAAAGAAAGAACTGCAACCCCTCTTAGACTTTATGGTTCGCGCTCGCAACCACCTCAACGATAACCAATCGATACGCACCCTTTCGCTGAGCGCAGAAGAGGCTCCTTTCCTATTGCAATACCCATTCCTAACGGCTAAGAAAGTTCTTTATGTTGCTAACATTTCGGAAAATGACCTCTCCACAATGACCAATAAATACGTCGAAATGGTGAGCGAATACGCCAAAGCGGAGGGAAATTATGTCATTCCTATTTGCGCCCGCCTCGAAGAAGAGATCGCTCAACTTTCTCCGGAAGAACGTGCTCCATTTTTAGAAAGCTTGGGGATGAAAGAATCTGGCCTACAGCGCCTCATTAAGGCTTCTTTCGATATGCTTGGTTTAATCACATTTCTGACGACAGGAGAAATAGAAACTCGCGCCTGGACTATTTCTAAAGGAACTCTCGCTCCTCAAGCGGCAGGAAAAATCCACACCGATATCGAAAAGGGATTCATCCGGGCTGAAGTGGTGGCCTACACTGATATGGTCGCATACAAAGGAAGAAGCGGCGCACGTGAAGTGGGAAAAGTACGCGCTGAAGGGCGCGATTACGTCGTCAAAGATGGCGATGTGATTTTGTTTATGCATCATTAGGGTATTAGGATTTTTTAATGGACTTATTTGTTACGTGCTCGAAGACTTTAGAACCCTTGTTGGCTCAGGAATTGGGAGCTCTTGGTTATCCTCAATCTTCCACAGGATATTGCGGTGTCAATGTCCCCGATGTCGATTTTGAAGCTGTCTATCGCATTAACTACCTCTCAAGGCTAGCGACAAGAGTTCTTGTGCCGTTGACAAAATTCCGTTGCTTTGATGCCAAATCCCTTTATCAAGCTGTTGGACGCGTCGATTGGGAAGTCTATATCTCATCAGGCAAAACAATCGCCATCGATGCTAACGTCCATCATCCCAATTTGCGCAATAGCCTCTTCGCTGCCCAGGTGGCCAAGGATGCTATCTGTGATCAGTTACGCGCGAGATTTGGCTGGCGGCCAGAGGTGGATGTGAAAAATCCAAATGTCCAACTGAACCTTTATATCAATGGCGATTTAGGTCTTCTCAGCTTTGATACTTCTGGAGTGTCGTTGACGAAGCGGGGATACCGCAAAGAGACGACAGAAGCTCCGATGCAAGAGAATTTAGCTGCGGCATTATTGATGATTGCCGATTTTAAAGAGACGGATATCCTCTGTGATCCGTGTTGTGGATCTGGGACGCTACTGACAGAAGCTGCGATGATCGCTTCTAGGACGGCTCCTGGCTTTTTACGCACCCGTTGGGGATTTATGAATCTCCCTCAGTTTTCTAATGAAAAATGGCTGAAAGTAAAGGCCCAAGCTGATAGCGAACGCATAGAACTACCTAAAAACAGAATTTTTGGTGCCGATATCAGCAAGCAAGCTATCTATGCATGTAAGGTCAACTTCCGAGCTGCAGGCTTTCATCACGCAATCGAAGTCGTGCAGTCTGATGTCCGCGAATACACACCCCCGGCCCCTCCTTCAATGGTGATTACTAACCCCCCCTATGGAATGCGCCTTGATGATGTCGATCAATTATGCCCCTTATATCGAGCTCTTGGCGATTTCATGAAACAGAAAACGGCAAAACCGGCTAAAGGCTTCGTCTTAACGGGAAGCCCTGAACTTGCTAAAGAGGTGGGACTGGCGACAACTCGCCGCCATGTCGTCAACAACGGCGGCCTAGAAGCGCGCCTGCTAGAATTTGACTTGTATTAATATAAAAAGCCAAGCAGCCAAAGAGGCAGTTTGTTTCCGATCCCAACTTCAATGCTGTCATTTGCTAGAAAAGCTGTTTTTTCATTTTTGATTTGGTTGAATTTTTTGTTGCGTCCCCCAATCTCGAAAACGAAATGTCCATCAACTAAAAAATCACCACTAAGAGGAACTGTAATTTGATGACACGAACTTAACATGTCGAGGAAGAAAAGCTCTCGTTTAGTCCCTGAATTTTGATTTTCGGGCGATAGTGCTTGCATTTGGTTTGGATTGTCTAAATAAACTTTTCCTGATGAGTGTATGTGATCGAGCTTGTGATTTCCTTTCTTTACAGATCGAATCAGAAAAGCATCTTCCATATATTGGAAATAGGTTTTGAGGGTACGCACATCCCCAATATCGAGGGCTTCTTTGATATGATTCCAATTGGGTGTAAAAGGGACTGATTTAGCTATAAAATGGAGAAGTTGTTTCATTTTTCCAATGCTGACACCTGTTAGATGAGGGTAAATTGCCGGAATATCTGACTCAATTGTCGTATGAAGATTCTGTTCAAGGGTGAGAAAATAATGTTCTTCATTTGGAAGTTCAAAATAATAGGGGTAATAGCCACAATCTAAATAACGATTGAACAAGGGAAGGATTTTTTGGTTCCGAGCCTCAATGTCGTTGATAATTTCAGAGGCAATGCGCTCGTGGTAAAGTGTCAGTTCTTTGAGGGTATAGGACGGAAATTTAAAACCATGCCCCAACTCTAAGTACTCGCGGAAAGAGAGACCCAATAACTGGAATTTAACAGCCCGCCGTGCTAAATCATGGCTCCCCTTGTGCATTTGAAGCGCTGAGCTCCCTGAAACAATGATTTTTAATTTTAAGAAAATGTTGACTTAGTTTTCTTAATTCTTCAAGCATCGCTTTCCTCGTCATAATGGATTATGTTCCCATTATAACATTAACTTGTATGGAATGCAATCCTATTTTTTAAGCTCTTTCGAAACTGTAATCCCGTGCCTCTGCCTGTTTCTATCCAAGGTTCGTTTAGTAAATTAAGTTGGGTGTGATTAAAAGTTGTACATTGGCAATTCTTTCAAAGCAACTTGGCATTGGGGTCAGGCTTGGTATTCTGGTATTCTGTGGAGAGGCATTGGGGTCTGGCTTGGTATTCTGATATTTTGGTGTTCGTTGCCTAGTCTACAACGATGGACACCAAAATACCAGAATACCAAGCCAGACCTCATGCCTCCCTCCAGAATATCAGAATACCAAGCCAGACCCCAATGTCGAGTTGCTCTGAAAAAACTGTAGCGTACAACTTTCAATCACACCCAATTAAGTTAGGTAATTTGCTCTATAATTGACAATTTGCTATAACCATGAATGCTATATCAAAACACATTCAAAATTTCCATCTCATTAGGTCTCATGAATCAACACAATCCTATTGTTTATTTCGTTTTGATGATTGTCGCCATGATATCTCATCTATATGCAGATGAAGGACCTCAACGTCGCGCTCTACCGGCTCCGTTTGACTCACCACCATTCCCTTCGGCAGAATATCAAGGGTACCCGCTTATAGGTGTGCCAGTCAGCGATACGGTCTATCCACTGATGAAAGCTATTTATGCGATTCCAGGTGCAGACGTGATTAAGGAAAGTAGGATCAAAGCCTATGGCTGGATTAATGGCTCTGGTAACCTGAGCACATGTAACAATTCGAATATGCCCACTTCTTACTGGCTTGTCCCCAACAGACTTGAACTCGATCAGTTAGTTTTTTGCCTTGAAAGAGAGGCCGATAGTGTACAAATGGATCATATCGACGTTGGATTTCGCTCCATAATTCTCTATGGAACCGACTATCGCTACATGACCGCTGGAGGATGGACGAGTGGACAGTTACTGCATCATAACCACCTCTATGGATATGATTTTACTGAACAATATATCGATGTATATACTCCTTATATTGCCCAGGGAATGATTATACGAATCGGAAGATGGGTAGCATGTCCCGATATCGAGACGCAATTTGCCCCCGATAATTACATGGCAACACATTCCCTTTTATTCACCTTTGATACTTACACACAAACGGGAATCATGGCCACTGTGATGCTGAACGAAAATTGGACAATCCAGGCTGCTATTCATGCAGGAACGGATATGGCTCCTTGGTATAAAGGAGCACTTCCTACTGGAATGCTAGGGGTAAGGTGGGTGGCCTCTGATGATATGGATTCTGTTTACCTGGTTTTAAATTCTATTAATGCAGCCAAATTCCGTCGATTTCACATGTATGGACAGCGCCTGGGCCACGATAATTTTAATTACCTCGTAGGCACTTGGCAGCACAAATTCTCTGATGATATCCATACCAAAACAGAGGCCTACATCATGTGGCAGCGCGATGCTGTCCTAGGAGGAACCCCAAGCGCAGGCCCTGTGGAACCTTTTGGCGGGGGAGGAGGAATTGGGCCAAACATTCCTGGAGTGTCATGGACATATGGGGTGCTTAACTACACGATGTTTAAATTTACAGAGAAGGATTTTATCACTCTGCGCAATGAAGTGTGGGACGATGTGCATGGGGAACATTCAGGGTATCCCGGACTATATACAAGCAATGCCATTGGTTGGACCCATGATTTTAATGAAATCGTCCAGATTCGTCCAGAAATTGGTTATTACCGCAACTGGAAGAATAAAGCATTCAATTTAGGCAAAGCGCGAGGAGTCATTATCGCTGGTGCGGACATGACAGTCCGTTTCTAATCCTGGTTTTTGCGGTTTTTTCTGGGGTCTATTCCATTTTTTAGAAAAAGTCAAGCAATTAGGAACTAGAAGAATTTTTTAAATAATTCCCATTTACCCTCCTAAATTATCTCACTCCTAGTTGCTGACTGCGCGGTGGTGAATTTGCTTTATAACTCATTATTTGCTACAATCATGAGTTATAGAGAGGAGTTCTATTGCTCATGTTATGGAATTGGCAACTGCCAAGTTGGCCTAAATTTACTTATAACCCGAATCGTATTTCTCAAAAAGAACGACAATTTCTTTTGGACATGGGTGGGTGCGCTGCATTTTTAAAAACTATAAATAAGCAAGACTATAATCAATTCCTTGTGGAAATTCTCAGCCAGGAGGGAGCGGAAAGCTCTAAGATCGAAGGGGAAATTCTCGATAGAGAGAGTTTACAGTCTTCAATCCAGCGACATTTTGGTTTACAGCAACTTTCTCGCAAACCTGGCAAAAAGGAATTGGCAGTCGCTGAATTACTTTGTAATGTTTATGAATCTTTTAATCAACCACTAACGCATGAGATGTTATGGAAATGGCATTTTATGCTTTTTAAAGATTCGTCCCATTTGGACAACTTTGGGAAATATCGTCATCATACTGAGCCAATGCAAATTGTTTCTCATCGCTATGACCGTCCTAAAGTCTCTTTTGAAGCGCCCCCATCGCAAAGGGTTTTCGATGAAATGACTCTGTTTATCAATTGGTTTAACTCCACGGAGTTTGGTCCTACTTTGGAACGAGCAGCAATCGCTCATCTCTATTTTGAAAGCATTCATCCTTTTGAAGATGGCAACGGTCGCATCGGACGGGCTTTGGTGGAAAAAATTCTTTCTCAAGGAGCTGGAAGACCTGTTCTAATCGCTGTATCTAAAATACTCGAACGGCGAAAAAAGGAATATTATTCCTCACTAGGACAATGTAACACAACCTTAGAAGTCGATTCTTGGGTAGAGTTTTTTGCTGATGTTATTCTTGAGGCTAAAGAGGATTCTATGCTCTATCTTAAGTTTTTGATAGAAAAAGCTAAACTATTTACAGTGCTTGCAGGATCTATCAATTCGAGGCAGGAAAAAGCTTTACTTAGGATGTTTGAAAGTGGTCCAGAAGGATTTAAGGGTGGGTTAAGCGCGGAGAAATATATTGCTATCACAAAGGCATCTCGAGCCACTGCTACGCGTGATCTTGCCGATCTTGTCTCATTGGGCGCATTGGTAAAAACCGGGGAATTTAAGCATACTCGTTATTGGTTACAATCTTCTTGATCATTAAATATCTATCGTATAAATCAGTATTTAAATACTGTAGGAGCTTATTTATGCTAGGGCTAGAACCTGTACTACAACAACCACTCATTGAAGAAGCTCATTTGCCTCCTCTGATTTTATGCTGTTCGAGATTTACAGAGATTGCTCGTTTCATTCTTCAAGTACCTGAGAATGTTTGTAGAAGTGGAGTGCGAGTGGCTGCCGAAGTCATTTCAAGATGGACAGGAGCGGGAGAACGAACTGCAAGGGTCACTCTTTTAGGGTCAAGTGTAGCATTTGTTGGCGCATGTCTCGTGCTCTTAGCTACTGGTAATAGATGGAATGGGGCTGATCAAGGTATGTTAGTGACCGGACTATTCATTCCTTTCGTAGCTAACTCAATACCAGCTGGAGTTGCTTGTGACAGGAGAATTAACTATTCGGATAATCTTGTTATTCAGTTGTCTAAGATTCTATTAAAAATAAATGTTCTTTCATCTGTCATTCACTCAATATTATGGGTAGCCAATTTCCCTGTGCTTCGAATTTCCAATTTCGATTCAAACCTGTCAAGTATTAGTTTTATTGTTCCTTTAGTCTCCTCAGTTGTTGTTACACTTGCAAATGCAGCTGCAATAGAATTTGTGCTTAGTCGCCCTCCACCGGTGCGGCCAATACCAGTCCCTTAATGCGAGTTCTTGGATAAGCAACGGCATTGGGGTCAGGCTTTGAATAGTATACTACACGGGATTGAATATTTGTGCCGTACTATACCGAAACGCCAACTTTTGAAGGTGTTTCGGTATAAATATCGAATTGCTTGCAATTTTCTTGATCATTAAACATCTGTCGTATAAATCGGTTCAATATTTTCCAAAGAAATATTAGATGATTTATATGCCTGCAGGCTTGAATCCGGATCAGTAGGGAGGTAATGAATAGAAACTGTTCTTACTGTGGTGTCTGGATGTTGGTGGTAGAAATCAAACACAGCTCTTTTGAAAACTTGTGCAGCTACATCATTTGGAAAACCAAAGATTCCTGTGCTGATTGCAGGAGAGGCCACGGCTGTTTTTCCCTGGCTATGGGCCAATACAAGGCTATTAAATAAACAAGAATAAAGCTGACCTTGACCTTGTGCTTCTTCAGTGGGTTTGCCTTGAGGTCCAGCAACAACAATGACGTTATTGATGTGATATTTTCTCCTGAGTTCTCCACTTCCAATCATGGCAGCATGGCCTTCGACGTACTGAGAACGATATTGTTCTTTTAGCTTTGCATGGCCCGCTCCGTAGCTAGCACCACCTTTACTGTGGATAGCCCCGTCAATTCCACCACCGCCACCAAGATGCCTGTTTGCGGCGTTGATTATCGCTATGTCTAGATCATTGTTTGGATTGCTTGCAAAAATATCTTGTCTACGGGCAGTAAAATTGATGTCACTAGAAAGACCGGGAAAAGAGATTTTAAGCGTATCGGCATCAACGAATTCAGCTGTCACCATGGATGAATCCAAATCGCCTGGGTAGGTATGAACAATTTTAAAACCTGGAATCTGAATTGGTGCCGGAATCTCTAATGGTGGATAAAAAAAATTACTAATAGTATTATATATTTGCATAAAATAACCTCTGTTAAAGAATAAAAACGGATTATACATGATATCTTAATAAAAATCAAATGAAATAATAAGAACATGCGATGAAGGGTGCGATTAAAAGTGAGGGTTGATAAAATACACGGAAACGGGAATCATTTTAGACTATGTTTCAACATGTTTCTATTGCCACGCGAAGCGTTTGGAGTGCGAAAGCCCTCTTTCGCTTTGTTATTTAAGGCAAAGCGAAAGAGGACTTTCGCACTCCCTGATTCTCACTATCCTGTTCTCGTTCATCCCTGAGCCCAGAAATTTCCTTTCCCTATCTTTGTGCTTCTGCGTCTCTACGTTTAAACCCTTCTCATGTATAGTATAACCACACCCTAGAAGGTGAGCTTTAGCCAGATGGCAAAAAGTGGATCATCAAAAATTACAGTCCCTTTACCTGTTTCTTCTTCATCCAAGATCCCCTTCATTTTAAGGGCTTTAATTGCAGACGATAGCGCAGGAGAACCTGAAATTTCGTATTTTACGAGGAGTTCTTTGGCGAATATTTGTCTTCCTTCGATGGCAGCTAGTCTAAGCACCCTTTGCTGCATTAACGATAAGGAATTTAATAATGTTTGGTAGGCGTAGGCATTTTGCTTAACAACTGTGATTAAGGCAGAATCGATCTCTTCTACTCTTATAGTGGTTTTTCCTTCCGCTACAAGATGAAAACAGACCATTTGAACATAGTTTGGGGTGTCTTGAACAAGTTTTCTAAGGTGATTAACAGCATCTCGATCACAACTGACTCCAATGCTTGAAAACCTTCCGATAACCCAGTTAGTAAATTCTTCTCCGAATGCAGGGAATTCTATTGATTGGCAAGAACGATAGAATGGTCTGGAGGAATTATTAAGCATATCGTAAATAATAGACCTTCTGGATCCAGTAAGCAGAAATGAGGTGTTTTTCATTTGTTGCATATGGGTTCTTAACGTAGCTTCAAGCCATCCATTGTCGTCAATTTCTGTAATTTTCTGAAATTCATCAATGACAATAATGACTTGTTCTCCTAATGATTCCAGCAGGGTCAAAACATCTTGAATCTGTTCTTTTATATCTTTATCTTCTTGCGTGTCTAAGCCAAGACTGAATGATGGTTGTCCGGAAATCGGATCAAAAGCGGCATTTAATTTTGGTCGGGTTCTTATCAGTGATTTACCCATCCCTTTAAGATTGTCTAACCAGGTTTTTTTCGTGTGTAATGCTCTCAGCATTTGGTGGAGAAAATCTTTATGAGATGTCATATTAAAGACGTCTACAAATAATGTAGAAAAGGAATTTTCATGAAAATAAGCTAATAAATTGAGTGCAAATGAGGTTTTTCCAAAGCGTCGCGGACCAATCAAAACCACATTAATATGGTTCATAAGAAATTGAGACACAAGTTTGGAAAGATTTTCTCGAGGTAGATAAAAATCTCCCTCTACAGGGTCTCCAAACTTGAATGGGTTCATTTGTCGCTTTTTCATTCTTCAATAAGTAACAGATTTGTTACTTATTGGCAAGCACAAAAGATGATGCGCTTGTCAATAAGTAACAGATTTGTTACTTCACTCTTATGCATTTGCCTTCGGTGGTGGCTTTCATGAGACTTTTTTCTAGGATATCAGGGGAGGATATCGTGATGAGGGAAAAAGAAGGATCAGACCATAATCGCACCGTTCTTCCTCTGTAGTAAATTTCGGGCTCGATTTTCATGGTGACCTCACACTCTAAATCTAGGTCGGCAAGAACTGCGATATGGGAGACAAATGAGGAGCATTGATTTCCGGTAATCGAATAGTGGGTATAATCATAGGAACAGATAAAAGAGTAGATCCGCTCAAATTGCTCAGGTGTGAGATCTATTTTGACTGCATATGTGGGGATATGACCGCCAGAGCCTCTTTGGAAGAACCCATCATGCTGGATTTCCCAAAGATATTTAATCGGATTGGGTTCATAACGGAAAGGAAGCGAACAGTCTTCTTTGAAAACATACCCATAATCGATGTAATCCATGATTCCATCGAAATATTTGGGTTGTATAATGCCTAACTCTCCTGAATGTCCACCCTCAATATCAATCGGACCGTGTAAATAGATCCATGAGTGCCCGACATCCCGATTTTTACTGCCATCGCTTGGATGTTTGGCGACGGTATTTAAAAATGAACAATTGTTGGTGTAATCTAAATGCCGGGCATCGACAAATATCATGAGGTAGTAATCGCTATCAATGAAGGGTTCAACCTCCACTTGAGGGGCTTTAAGATGAGCATACATCTCGCGATAGGCGGCTGTCTGCGGTGTTGAGCATCCTTGAATAAAGAAAAGACTCAAAATAATCATCGTAATCAAATACATGCTTCGTCATTTTCTGCGATGGTGATTTTCGCTGTGAGAAGGCAATGTTCTGATCGGCTGATCGTCCGTAGGAACACCAACCAGTCGTGCGCTTGAAATCGCAGCTCTCCTTTTGTCTCAACCTGTGAGGAGCGGTTGCCCAGATTGCGGTGTCCGATAAACCGACCTTCCCCTTCGGTACGCTCAAAGACAATTTCTAGGGAATGGTTTCCGCTCTTTAGAAGCACAGGCTCATTGAGGCGGAAGGTGGATGATTTTTCCCCCGAGACAAGAAAATGCATTCCAGGAAAAGCATCGATAGCGAAAGTGATTTCACGGTTTTTGTCCCGGTCTTCCACTTCAACTTTGTCATTTAAGGTAAATGTCAAAGAGATGGTTGTGGGGTCTTCAGCAGAGAATACCATATTTTTGCAGCTGCCCCCCTGACAGACGAAGGAATGGACCCGCTCTTGATCGCCCCAAATGATCTGTAAAGGATGAAATTCTCTTTCTTGCGGGGAGTGAAATGTGAGTTGTCCTTGTTCAATAAGACTATATGCAATATCGCGATCATGGTGGAGTTGCCATGAGCTCCCTTCAATCGTCCCTTTATAGTTGATAGGATAACTTGGAATTGAAAGTTTATTATCGCTGTAAGGAATCAAGGCGGCTTTCAGATGGATTGGGGTTTCTTTTAATATGCGAGAGGAAAGTGTATCTGAAAAACTGCTTAAAAAGAGATCGTAGACCGTCACCTGAGGTTCACTTCTTCGTTGTCCTACTTTTAGTGCCGGGCCTACATAGCAGCAGGCTTGTCGATGCCAAGTGCGTTGTAGGTGCTCCCAAAAATCGTTCCAGGGGCTATTTTTGAGGCTGTGATGGAGTATTGCAAGGCCGGTGAGGATTTCTCCCATCGCCTCTGGACAGTACCAAGCGGTTGGATTTTTTATGTGCTCTATCTCTTTTAATAGCAAGGAACCTTGCGATTCGATCTCTATATCGTTGAGGAGAGCTCCTCCCATTTTGGCCGCGGCTGCTATTTTGACTGCTATCTGGTAGGGGGCAGGCTTCTCCTGATGATTCCTTAAACATTGTTTGAGAAGCAATGTGAATGCTTTTTCTAACCGTGTTTTGAGTTGTTGACCAAGGACTTGGTGGAAGAGCTTGAGTATCCAATAAAACGTTATCGCAATCTGAACACTGTTAAATCGTTCTTTGCATTGGGGAAATTCGTGGAGGTAGATAGGAAAATTTCCAAAACCAATCGTGTCATCTGATAGGTTTTGAAAGTGAAGGAGCCCTTCCAGCATTATTTTAGCCTCATTCACATGGTCGGCAACGCGTGTTTTCATGAGAGTCAGGACAAAAAGAAAATTTTCTACCGTCGGGATGGAAAGGTGTGGAGCATCTCCTTGTTCATTATAGCAGTAATGAAGGTAGCCAGTTTGAGTGCTTTTGTGTTTTCTACCACAAGTTACCGCTAAATCGAGTAACCGTCGGGAAATGTCTTGATTTTCATTCATAGCCCATAATTATGAAGGAATGGCTCATTTTAAGAGAGAAAAATAACTTTTTTATCGCAAAAAATACTTTTTTCTGGATGAATATCAAGTGAATGCTTTAACGTAGGATTTAGGAAGAAACTAAACTTCACACTTGAACAAGGATCGAAACATGAAAGAATTTGTTGCTTATATAGTTAAGAATTTGGTGGATCACCCGGATAAGGTGAAAATCAACGAGATTGGGGGTACCCAAACATTGATCATTGAATTGTCGGTAGAAAAATCTGACATTGGTAAGATCATCGGCAAAAAAGGAAAAACAATTAATGCAATCCGCACCCTGTTAATGTCGGTGGCGAGTCGCAATGGAATTCGCGTGAATCTTGAAATCCTCGAAGATGGCGGCGCCCCTGTTCCTGAAGATACATTCTAGATCCTTTAGATTCTAAGGAATTGTTCGATTCAAATTATAGGAGCGCACAACAGGTGTGCTATGACCCTATAATTTGAAATCGAATTGAAAATGTATTGATTAAGGTTTTTTCGTGTCCTGATTGATTTGTTTGTCTTTTGGTACGGCTACAAAAAGACAGTCCGTAATTATTTGAATCAGGTGACGTTCCTTTATAGACTCTCCTATAACAGTATCAAGAGATGCTCGAACAGCTATGACATTTTCTTGATAATCTGGGCTATGACCAGGATCTAATTCTCTGATCGTTTGAAAACTAGGAGGTAATCTCAATCCATTGTCAACTAACAATTGAAGCATTTTCACAGATTTATCTTGTACCATCGTATTAATTGCATGATGAAACCTAAAGGAGTCGTCCGGAAAACTGGAGTCTTGAATAGTTAAGCCGGGTTCGGGATCCCAAATATTAACTTTGGCTTTGGCTTCAAGCAAAAGATTTACGTAGTCAAAACGCCCATACGCAGCTGCCAAAAATAGGGGGGATGTGTCATAAAAAGATGTTTGATTAGGATCGGCGTTAGATGTTAGAAGAGATTTCATCAGGTTAAACGAACAGCAACATTTATTCTTCTTGTAGGTTTTATGAATAATTGCCTCAAGGACGGGATATTTTTCTCGTCCCAAATAGTTGATGAAGTTTATATTTTTACTTTCTTTTATTTCAGAGGAAATTGCGTTCAAATGTGTATTATATTTACAGTGACCTTCAGCACACGGATTTTTCTTCACTACGAGTGCTGTTGAAGGAGCGAGATCTGGAGTTGGTTTCAAATCACTATCTTTTGAAGGGGCTGCTGATGAGGGGGCTGGTGGCAATGAAGGCTGAGAAGAAACCCGACTGTAGAGTCGTTGTGATAGGTCCCATAAATCCACCTGAGGCACCGCAGCCCTTATCGGAGGTGTCGCAACATCAATGACCGTATAGCTGACGCCGTTTACAATAGTGGAGCACATTCCGTCTAGATTACCTCGCACCTCTAGAAATGGATTATTTAAGCTACATCCAGAAGGTGTATTTGTTTTTGTTGGATCCATTGATTTTTCCTTTTTGATTATTTAATAAAATTATATCTTGTTGCGGAAAGATTATATCCTGAATGTGGAAAATATGTGAATGTTTTTTTACCTCTGCCAACATTAAACTTCTTTCGAAACTGAAATCTCGTGCCTCTACCTGTGCCCGTGTCTCTGCCCGCTTTTCCGATTTAATTTTTTCGTTGAACCATTTTGACCCGAATCGATACTATTCGTACTATCAATTCTCGACCGTTGACGAAGCATCGTTTTTAATTCAAGCCTAGGAAAGGAGTCTAGTTTAATAATGTGTCTTTTGTGACGACTCTAAAATTCAAGTCGTAAAAAAATTCGACGATCAAAGTCGTGCTATACTTTCTCTAAACAGGCAAGTTCTTGTTATTCCAGGAAAACATTACCCCCATTGGTTTAAAATTCCCTTAGAGATACAAGTTAAATTGTTCCGAAATATCTTGGATGTGAGAAGGTTCCATCCTTCTCAAATTCAGAGTCCTATAGAATTTCACTGTGGAGCGCCAGCAGCGCAAACGGTCTTCCACTTTCATGGAAGAACTGGTGTTTATCTTTAGAAATTAAAAGGACAAACGACGCCAAGGACGCCAAGGACCTTAAGGACGTCAAGGACAAAGGTTCCATACATGCCTTAAAGGATGTGCCAGAATGTCCTTGGTGTCCTTAAGGTCCTTGGCGTCCCTGGCGTCGTTTGTCCTTTATCTTTAGATGTGCAAAGTCCAGTTTAAGGTCCTTTGTCTTTTTGCTAGTTATGAAATGCGCGGGAGACGGGGCTCGAACCCGCAACTTCCGCCGTGACAGGGCGGTGCTCTAACCAATTGAACTACTCCCGCATGGAGTGTATTTTACAAGATAACAGATTGGGCGCAACAGGACTCGAACCTATGACCACCTGTGTGTAAGACAGGCGCTCTACCAACTGAGCTATACGCCCTCGTAAAATAATGACTCAGTCTACGCATTGTCGTTTTTTTTCACAAGCAAATTGTGAAAAAATGTGATTTTCTGGGCGCATTAAAACTGTAGGTTGACAAAATGTACAATCGCAACATTTTGCATGAGAATGGTTTAAACGCAAAGACGCGAAGGCGCAAAGGAAAGGCAGGTGATTTCTGCCTTCAGAGATAAACCAGAACAGGATAGAGAGGATCAGGGAGGATATGTAGGATCGTTATTGCTAGACTCAGTCATGAATATATAAGATAAAGAATTGATTACTTCGCACGCTCAGTAATCAATTCATTCTTCTCAATGAGGCCTCGAGGCCTCTTTGAGGATGTTTTTTTTTAAGATCCGAGCTTGCGAGGAGCTTAAAAACCTACTTTTTAATCCACCTAATTAGCGACCCCTGGCTAACATCTTTAACCACTTCGTGGTATAATTACACCTTCGGCTGCTTGAATATTTGCCAACTGACACTTTTAATTACACTCTCACTATCCAATAACTTGAATTTAAACTTGACGACTAAATCAACAAAAAATAGTATCAAATTCAGTTTTTATAGGAAGGAGGCCCCATGTCCAAACACCCCATCCCCATTCCCATTACAATAGCAGAAGGAGACGGTATTGGGCCGGAGATCATGCAGGCCGTTCTAAGCATCGTTAAAGCAACGGACGCCCCTCTAGCTATTACGAAAGTTGAGATTGGTGAAAAAGTCTATCTCAAAGGACATCCTACGGGTATTGAACCAGAGACTTGGAACGCCATTCGTACAAGCAAAGGATTCCTTAAAGCCCCGATTACAACACCGCAGGGAGGGGGATTTAAAAGCCTTAATGTAACGATAAGAACAGCTTTAGGACTCTATGCAAACATACGTCCCTGTGTTTCTTATGCCCCGTTCGTCGACACTAAGCACCCACTCATGAATGTCGTGGTCGTGAGAGAGAACGAAGAAGACCTCTACACAGGCATTGAATACCGTCAGACCCCTAACACCTACCATGCGCTTAAAATCATGACTCGGCCTGGATGTGAAAAAATTGTTCGTTATGCTTTTGAGTATGCGCGTGCTAACGGTAGAAAAAAAGTCACATGCTTTACCAAAGACAATATTCTTAAACTTTCTGATGGTCTTTTTCATAAAGTCTTTGATGAGATTGCCGTCCATTATCCTGAAATTGAAAATGAACATTGGATCATCGATATCGGAGCTGCAAAATTGGCGGATACTCCAGAACTCTTTGATGTGGTCGTGATGCCCAATCTTTATGGGGATATCTTATCTGATGTCGCTGCTCAAATTGCGGGTTCCGTTGGGTTAGCGGGCTCTGCTAATATAGGTGTCAACGGGGCTATGTTTGAGGCTATCCATGGTTCAGCACCTCGAAGGGCAGGTCAAAACCTAGCTAATCCCTCTGGACTTCTTCTAGCTGCTGTGATGATGCTGGTTCATGTAGGATTGCCAGAAATCGCTGCCACGATTCACAACGCATGGTTATGTACGCTTGAAGATGGGATTCATACTTATGACATCTACAAAGAGGGGACAAGCAAGCAAAAAGTAGGGACCAAAGAATTCGCCAAGGCAGTGATCGACCGTTTGGGCAAAAAACCAAAACTGTTAAAAGAAGTGCACTATTCCACGCCAAAAAATCTGGCGGGTTCCCATAATGAAAAGAAAGGGGCAACACAAAAGAAGGAACTTGTGGGAGTCGATCTCTTTTTAGATTTTAATGGCCGGACAGAAGAGCTTCAATTGAGTCTGCAGGCCCTTAAAACGTCTCCTCTCAAGCTTTCAATGATCACTAACCGCGGTGCACGGGTATGGCCTGATACGATGTCGGAGACTTTCTGTGTGGAGTCATGGCGCTGTCGTTTTATCTCCAACGAACAAGGAAAAGCCGTGAGCCATCAAGAGATCATCAACCTTCTTCAGGTATTTTCTCAGGCTAACTTTGATGTTACCCACACGGAAAATTTATATACATTTAACGGTGAACCTGGATATTAGATGCAACTGTGTGCTCTGGACTTAAATGAAAGACTCACATTTGCTCGCGAAGCACGTAAGCATCAAGACTATTTTTGCTTAGAATGTCATCGTTCTGTGCGTCTGCGCAAAGGATTGCACAGACAGCCTCATTATTATCATACAAGTCCAAACAGAGAATGTCGTCAAGATGGGAAGGGGATGGCTCATTTGGTAACGCAGTATTTTATCAGAGATCTGTTACCTGATGGAGAAGCTCATTTGGAACATCGCTTTCAATCGATCAACAGGGTTGCAGATGTCGCCTGGTTGCCGCAAAAACTGATTTTTGAAATTCAGTACTCCCCAATTACTGCTAAAGAAGTAGAATCTAGAAATAAAGATTATGCTTCTTTGGGATATCAGGTTGTTTGGATTTTATTTGATGGACGTTATAACCAAAAGCGAATTAGCTCTGCTGAAGATGTTCTTAAAGACTCTCCTTATTACTTTACTAACATGACAGATGGCGGAGAGGGGATTATTTACGACCAGCTTGCTATTGTTGAATCGGGAAAAAGAGTTGATTCTCTCCCTAAGCTGGAAATAGATATTTCATGTCCTGAATATATTAAAGAAAAATTACCTAAACTACTCTGGAGGCAAATAAAAATAGGAGCTCTTTACTTTAAAGGCGATTGCATTTACAACTACTTACAATACACTCAATCTATTAATCAAACAGATTTTCATATCACTTTCAGCAGGCTAATAGCCTCTCAAAATCATTCTAAACCTACATCTCTTTCTCAAACTATTTACTCATATTTCCAAAGCTGGATAGTCGTTCCATATCATGCTGTACTCAGGCTATTGGTAGAACGAGCCTCGCAGTAATCCCTCTAGTTATGCTAGTGTGGTTATTTTTTTTATGTTTATATTTTTATTGCAAGTTTACTTTGGTAATGCTAATATCGTCTGTGATTTAAGTTATATGAAAAATTTAATTTAATTTTAGTTTTTAAAATAAATAATTAAAAGGTGTGTATGTCAATTCAAGGTTATTCTTATAAAACTGATTTCGTTTCTCAAGGACCAGTTTCTTGGGATTGGGAATCAAGTGTATCTCAAGTTATTTCATCGTCCCCGGATAATTCCGATAGTTCACCCACCCCCGATGATCCACTAGCCCCTGACTATTCTTTATTGCTTCCTGACCAAGATTTTTTTCCTTCATTGCGACCAATGAGTTCCTCTTCATCGCTAAAATGTCCAGGAGCTCCTAATAAACTTACTAGTAAACTTAAAAGAAGAAACAGTATTTCAGAAGAGCAACAGCAGAAAGTAAATAATTTATTTGGATCTCTTGATCAATTCTCATCTCCTAAAAAACTCTCAAAACTTTCTTTTTCATCGAATCCCCCATCTGCTGGTATAGATTCTTTGTCATTATCTACTGCGGAGTTTGCTTCACCTATAACTAAAATGACAGAGAGTTTGTCCTGGTCATTGACTCCTCCTCGTCCTTCCTTGTCATCAACTTTTTCTTCACCGATGAAAAGTAGTTCTTTATTACGGACTCCTCCTTCCTCTAATCGTAGAATGTGTAATTTATTTGGTATTCCACAAAGGGAAGAAGAATTAAAAGTCCAACCTAAGCCTAAATTGATTCCAGTTGCGATTAATAAGTGTGAAACAACTTCAGAAGGTGGTTTAGGTTTGTGTGTGTCGTTGAATGGCACGTCAATTCCTGTGAATCTTAGGGGTATAGGAAATTATCATAAAGTGTATGAATTTAATTCTAATAAAGGGAAGAATCCTGATGGTGTTTTAAACCTCAACCCAGATCCTGCGAATCCTGAAGCTAGCAATGTGTTTCGATATTCAGAGGTTGTATTTAAGTTTCCTTTAGATATTCCTGTCCAAGGGGGCGGCAACGCAAAATCAACAGGTATTAGAGATGAAAAATCTGCTAAGTATTATGCAGATCCAGCAATACAAAGTGCGTTGGCAGAAAATGGCATCTATATTAATTTGCCAATTATCAATCCAAACCCTGAAGCTGAAGGTGGGAATTTTATCATTCAGAGAAAAATGATGAACTCAGTTAAAGAGATCTGTGAAGGGTGGAGAGGAAAGAATATACCAATTGATCAGTTAACTCCATTGGCACAGCAAATGTTGCGCTCAATAAAAAATGAGATTCGCATTGCTTTTGAAACAGGCAGTCCAAGGATCGATGATATGCGGCCAGACAACTTTATATATGTGATCGATGAGAATGGTCGAGTTAGATTATATCTTATTGATATTGAAGTGCTAGATGATGAAAAACTCGGTATCCTCAAATCTAAAATGGAAAAAAGAGGACTGGTGGAGATTTTTAAACAAATTAACGAATGGGCTAATGGTAACCAATTCGTGCATAACTATTTATATGAAGGCATGCCAAGCGATTCGCTTGAATTTATTCGGGCTTCAGAGGCGGTAAGAGCTAGAAAACAGGTTGGACAGCATCATACTCCTATAAAAGTTTAATGAATTTTTTACCTAAAGACTCCTCAGGTTGTCCCTATCTCATCCTAGCTCCTATGGAGGGGGTCGGGGATCAATCTTTTCGTCAAGCGATGGCTTCTATTGGAGGGTTTGATGAGGGGGTGAGGGATTTTTTGCGTGTCCCAACCAATGCTCATGTTGAGAGTTTGGCGGTGAAGTACCAAGCCAATGAAATTGCGCCAATTCCTCTTGCAGCTCAATTAATGGGATCTGATCCCGATCTTATGGCCGATATGGCTTGCGAGATGCAAAAACGGAAAGCGCCTCGTATCGATCTAAATTGTGGGTGCCCCTCGAATACCGTGACGGGAAGAGGAGCTGGATCTAGCTTATTGAAAGATCCCGATCTTCTTTATCAAATAGCTAAGAAGATGGTCGATGCTGTTTCCATTCCCGTCACTGCCAAATTGCGTTCTGGATTTGATGATATCAGCTTGTTTAAGGAAAACCTCTTGGCAGCGCAGGAAAGTGGCATTAAGTACCTCACCCTTCATCCAAGAACGAAAGTTGATGGCTACACACCGCCAGCTCGCTGGGATCTCATCGCTGAGGCAAAGTCATTGCTTAAGATACCAGTCGTGGGAAATGGGGATATTTTAACTGTTGACGATGCCCTAAAGATGCTAAGAGAGACAAAATGTGACGCTTTGATGGTTGGAAGAGGCAGTATTATTAATCCCTTTATTTTTCATGAGATTAAAGCCCATTTTGCGGGAGTCCCCTATGAGCCACAGTGGAGTGTACTGATTCGCTATTTCGATGTCTACCTCTCTTCAATGCCCTTGGATATGCCGGAGAAAACCAAAATCAGCAAAATGAAACAGTTAATGGGATACCTATTTAAAAGTAGTCCAGCTCTTATGGAGAAACGACAAGACATCCTGAGGCTAATTCCTCAGAATGTTCAGTCATTTCTTAACGATATCCTACCGCTCCTTAAGGAAACATTTACTTTGCGTTGAGGAAAAGTTCTTTAAGGATAATAGCTACTGCAGCACCCAAAAAAACAGACGGCGCCGCGATAAAGAATGTCAGCGCCACACCGCCCAAGATGAGGTGGCGTACAATATCTTCAGGACGAAGACTCTTTTTGCATTTGATGAGATAAGCAACGATTGGATCGCCGAAATAGATACCAGCGATCATCCCCACCAAAACCCCTCCGTAGAGAGATTCGAAGAAGAAAAGGAAAATACCCAAGATCAGCAGGCCATAAGCAAGGATTTCCTTGTAGTGCAACTTGCAGTAGTTACATACCTCGTCCGTTTTAATTTGAAGATGCATTGTGGATGCTGGTTCCGAATCCTCTTTTTTTTTAGGCTCATCGGAATGATTTGATTTTACCATAAACATAAACCCCTGTTTTAATAGCATATATACTGCGGGGCGGTGAATTTTTGCGTTTTGCGCGCGTCAAAGCCTCGGGGTTCGAGCGATCGCAAACAGATCAATATTATTAATATTCATCCGTTTGCGATCGTCGAACCGCGAGAGCTTTCACGCAGCGGAAAACGCAAAAATTCACCGCCCCGCAGTATACTTTACCATAACTTTTTTGTATTTCCTCGACAATTAATATTTCTTGTCTGAAAAATAACCAAAAGTGCGTAAGATAATCCTTGATTTTTCGCCAAAAACATGAGAAACTATGTTTTGAAATGGTGCATTTAGTGAAAGATAACCAACTAACCATCCGATTTTTCGATAAATTCTCTGTTTTATTGATTCTAATGCTCTACTTGCCGTTGCTTTTTTTTCCAAAAATTAATTTGTTTCAAGTTTCTGCGGACCAAACTGCTGGTATTCGCATTGATGATATACTAATGCTGTTATTCTCCATCGTTCTGTTTTGGGCACATTTTTCTTTGGAAAAGAGACTGTGTCAGGTTGAAAAATGGGTTTTTCTTTTTACCTTTTTTTCTTTGGTGTCTTTCTTTTCGAATAAAATTCTTGTTGCTTTGAATGTACTTCATACAGAATCCAATATTTTTTATTCTTTTCGAATGCTTGAATATTTTTTATATTTTTATATTGGAGCATTTTGTTCGGTATTTTTTCGTTCGAGCACGATAATTAAATGGTTTTTTTTCTGGAATGTTAGTTTGATGATCTTACAAAAAATGGGAATCCTTGGGCGATTTTCTTCAGGCTACGGGTTTATTTCAACCACATCTGAACGTGTCACAGGTATTGCTTCTTTTCCTTCAGAAGCAGGCCTTTTGTTAAATATGGTTTTTTGTTTTCTCGCTTATGATGATAGTGAAAATAGAAGAAGGATGATCAAATTTCCATCCCATATGCAGGCTGCATATAATAAAATTTTTCTCTATTTGCTCTTTTTTGTGACCGCCATGTTCATTATAATGTCCGGATCGCGAATAGCTATTATTGCAATATTCGTGACCTTTCTTTTTCGTATGTGGGAGGAACTAAAAAAAAATAAACTAGTCGATTGGGTAATTGCAGGAGCCTTTTTGACTGCAAATGCAATTATTCTATCAATTATTATTGCAAACACCAATTCGGTTTTCGAACGCAGTAGCGGCCTTTTTTCTTTTAAGAATATTGAAATGTTTTTTTCTTCCTGGGAAGAAATAGATATTTTTACTCCAATTGTATACGTAGAATCTGTAGAAATTGGTGACTATGACGCAAGTTGGTTGTTGCGTATTCATAAGTGGATGCATACATTAAAAACATATTGCCTCCATCCAGAATGCTATTTGCAGGGACTTGGTCCAGGAGTCGCTCCGTTCGCTCTTGATGGTGGGATATTACGGATTTTAACTGAAAATGGGATCATTGGGTGTTTTTTATTTTGGAAATTATTGTCTTCAATTTGTCAATTAACAAGGCAACTTAAATGGATTGTCATCGTTCTTCTGATTAATATGATTTTTTTTGATGCCTATCTAGCTTATAAACCAATGAGCCTTCTGTTTTTTCTAGCAGGCCACGCCTATGCCGAAACTAAACTACTATGCATAAGACGGGATAAACGCGGAAGAGAAGCGATGTGTGACAAAGGAATGGAAAAGATTTGACAAAATAGTGGTAAAATCCTCATCATCCTACTCTTAAATACATAAGGCAAGATAATGATTGCTATTACAGGAGCAACAGGATTTGTTGGAAGCTATATTGTCGACAAACTTCTCTCCCCGCAAAAAAGATTGACCCGGCGAACTAAGACAGAAAATACCTCTCAATTAGATGTCGAGTGGGTTCGTGGCGATTATAGGCAAATCGAAAGCTTAGAATCGTTTATTGAAAACACGCCTACATTGATCCATCTGGCATGTCAAAGCAACCCTCGAAGTTCCAACCTTAATATGGAACAGGATATCATAAACAATTTGGTTCCCACTATAAAATTGTTTGAGGCTTATGCCCGTGCAAATCCTGGTGGCCATATTGTTTTTTGCAGCACTGGTGGAAATATGTATGAGGCCTCCGCTCCAGATGTCGTGGCTAAAGAAGAAAACCTACCACACCCACGTTCAAGTTATGGCATTCATAAACTAGCGATAGAAAATTATCTCCGCTTATTCTGTGAAATGTACGAAATCAGAGGAACTGTCTTACGCGTGAGTAATCCTTACGGTGTTTTGCTCTCTAAAGAACGTGCGCAAGGGGTGATCGGTGTCGTACTGGCAAAGTTATTGGCAAATGAATCGATAACAATTGTCGATTCACTAGAAAGTGTGAGAGATTATATCCATTTGGATGATGTCGCTAAGGCGTTCAACTTAACCATTCAACGCCCCCCGAAGCGTGGCGAATGTCAAGTGTTCAATGTGTGTTCAGGTACTGGATACTCTCTTGCAGAACTTTTTGACCTCATTGAGTCGATCACAGGAAGGTCTCTTATAAAAGAATTTTCGTCTAGTCCCTTGCCATCGCCCACTTGGAGTTTATTATCTTATCAGAAAATTGAACAGATCCTCAACTGGACCCCACAAATTGATCTAGAGCAAGGAATTCAAAAAATGTGGGAATCTTTACGTTAAATGACTACGACTTCCTCCTATCCACTTATTTCTGTGATTATGCCTGTCTATAACCATGAAAAGTATGTCACTCAAGCTTTGCTTTCCATCTTAAATCAGACGTACCCCAACATAGAAATCATTATAATTGATGATGGTTCAAAAGATGCAAGCTGCGCTCAGATAGAGGTTACGATTGCTAATTGGAATCAATCTGAAGAAATAAATAGAAAGATTCAGTTTATTAAACAAGAAAATCGAGGAGCTCATGAGACGATTAATAGGGGGTTATCGCTAGCAAAAGGAGAATGGCTGACAATTCTTAATTCAGATGATTATTATGATTTGACTCGACTAGAAGTGCTTCTTCAACAAGTATTAGCTGCGAAAGCTCAGATCGCATTTACACGTGTTGTAGGTGTTGATGATAAGGGATCACCACTTTCGCCCGGCCATAGATGGGTATCTTGGTATGAACATGCCCAATTTCAACTTTTTAGATTTACCACTCCAACGATTGGATTTTGTCTGTTGGAAAGTAATATTGCAGTATCAACTGGTAATTTGTTTTTCTCTTCCCATCTTTTTAATCAGGTAGGTCCGTTTAAGGACTTAAAACTGGCCCACGATATTGATTTCCTTTTGCGTGCATTGATTTTTACAGAACCTTTATTTATTAAGGAAAACCTTTATTTTTATCGGGTGCATGGGGATAATACGGCGACTAAAATTCAACATTTGACAGAAATTGAGTGGACAGAAATATATCGAGAATATCTTTGTAATATTTCTGCAAAGCCACCGATAAATCGACAAGCTCCTTGTCATTGGTATTGGCCTTCCGAATTTTTGAAATGGCGTTTAAAACTCAATATGGATAGAGGGCTAGACGTTTATATCGAAAAAATAAATAAACCTCTTTTTCCGTTTGAAAAAAAACAAAATCTATTAAGTGAAAAAAATAAGAAACTAATCCCGATTACACTAATCTCCCATGAACTTAGTTTAACAGGGGCTCCTAAGCTTGTTGTGGATTTAGCTGCATGTTTAAAGTCTCATGGGTACGCTCCTAAGATTATTGCTATTCTCGATGGACCAATGAAACAGGTATTAAAAAATCAAGGTTTTTCTGTACATGCAATTTTTGATCGTTCGAAATTCGAGAAAAATTTAACTTATAAATTAATTTCACCGTTGTTGTTAATGTTTGCACTTTTTCGGGTTAAAGGAAAAGTCATTAGCAATAGTATTATGAGCGGCCCCATTGTATTTTTCCTTACTTTAATGCGTTTTTGGAATAAACCTATTTGGTATATTCATGAATCATTTCCTCCCGCCGCTGTTACTAAAGGCGTCGTAGGTAAAATTGTTGCGTTATTGATGAGTGTGGCAAAGAAAATTTCCCCCCCGCGTCTTTGGTTTGGATCTGAAGCGACGCGTAAAGCCTGGAAGTATTCAGAATTTCCAAATGGTCAAGTGATGTACTGGAGCGGAATTCCGGTTCAATCTATTCAACACAAAGAGAAAAAAGAACTTAAAAGCTTGCTTTCCGTCGGTTCTGCTTCGGCGAGAAAGGGCACCCACACCCTTATCGATGCTTTTTTATTATGCGCAAATGAAAATAGAATTCCGAAAGATGTGACATTGACAATTGTGGGGTTTCCCGATCGAAATAGCTCCCATTTTCCTCCTTTAGCCGACACCATTCTCAAAGTTGTCACATCAAAACACAAAGACCGCATTCGAATGATCGGTTCTGTAGACCCAAGTCAATTAGATGAATTTTATCAAAAGGCTGATGTGTTTATTCAGTCTTCAACCATGGAATGTATGCCCATCGCATTACTGACGGCAATGTCTATTGCTTTACCGATCATCACAACAAATGTCGATGGATGTGTCGAAGCTATCACCGATAGAGAAAATGGATATTTGTGTTTTCCGTATAATGTAAACTCTTTAGCCGATGCGATTGCCGGAGCTGTCAATAACCCGCAACGAAGCATCGAAATGGGAGTCAAAGCAAAAGAAACATTCGATGCACGCTTTTCATTAGAAGCGACTCAAGACAATATCCTCAAAGAGATTAATTTACGGAGTGCCAATGTCGTTTGAACCATTTTCAGAACCGATTTATGTGACTCGTCCTTTATTTGCCGACCTCCAAGACTTACACCCCTTGCTTGAGGATATATGGGAAAGTAAAATTCTCACTAATGGAGGTCCTAAACACCAGGAGCTAGAACGAGCGCTGTGTGAGACGTTAAATGTTCCCTACCTTTCTCTTTTTAATAATGGAACAATCGCCTTGATTACTGCTTGTCAGGCCCTAAATCTCAGTGGCGAAGTCATTACAACCCCCTTTACATTTCCTGCAACACCCCATATCCTTACTTGGAATCAACTCACACCCGTTTTTTGCGATATCGATCCGATCACAATGAACATCAATGCTTCTAAAATAGAAGCGTTGATTACAGATAAAACAAGTGCAATCCTGGCGGTACATGTTTATGGGACTCCTTGCAATGTTGAACATATAGAAGACATTGCCAATCGTTATGGTTTAAAAGTGATTTATGATGCCGCTCATGCCTTTGGAGTTGAAATCGATGGTAGAGGAATCGGCACTTTTGGCGATATCTCTATGTTCAGTTTTCATGCAACCAAGCTTTTCCATACAGCAGAGGGGGGGTGCCTGACCTTTAATGACAAATCTCTCAAATCACATATCGATTTATTAAAAAATTTCGGCATTAAAAATGAGAGTGAAGTCATTTTACCGGGAATTAATGGCAAAATGAATGAAATTCAGGCTGCGATAGGATTAATGAATTTGTGTCACCTTGAAGAAGAACGACAACGCCGAGCAAAAATTATCGATATTTATCGTGAAGAATTATCCCAAGTAGATGGAATTACATTGTTGGAAACGCCTTCAAACGTGCGACCTAGCTACCAATACTTTGTCATTCGAATTGATGAAGATAAATTTGGAATTTCGCGCGATGAGCTTCATCAACAACTCAAGGAATATAATGTCATTACGCGCAAGTACTTCTACCCGTTATGTAGCGATTACGACTGTTATAAAAAGTTGCCTTCTGCCGATCCTATCACATTACCGATCGCACACAAGGTTGCGCAGGAGGTGTTAGCACTGCCTCTTTACGGTCAGTTAGAGCTCGAAAGTGTACGTACAATTTGTCATCTCATTCGCTCGTTTAGCCATGTGCTTTTAAGGAGCATGTAAAATGACCAAAGTGACTGTCGCTATGGCATCTTATAATCATGAGAAATACGTTGGAGAAGCTATAAAAAGCGTATTACGACAAAACAACAGCGACTGGGAATTGATGATTGTCGATGACGGGTCAACAGATAACACTGTTAAAGAGATCAGCAAGTTTAAAGACCCTCGAATTACTGTTGAAGTATTTGAAAAAAATCAAGGTGCTTGTATAGCTCTAAATCGTGCCATACAAATGGGAACGGGCGAGTATGTGGCTATTTTGAATTCAGATGATGCTTTTTTACCAGATAAATTGAACATTCAAACTGCATTTTTAGATGCGCATCGCGATGTTCTAGCTGTTGCCGCAATTCCTAAAATCGTAGATGAAAATGGTGTTAGACTAGATTCAAACAAGCATTTTTATGGAGAGTGTTTTCATCAGTTTAACCGGAGCCGTGAAGAATGGCTCCACAAATTTTTTTACGAATTAAATGTGCTTTGCCACCCTTCTATGATGGTGCGACGTCGATGTTACGAGACAATTGGATACTATGATCCCCGTTTGAGGCAGCTCCCAGATTTTGATTTTTGGGTTCGACTGTTGATGCATTATAAAACAAAAAATCCTATTCATATCATTCAACAAGAATTGACTCTCTTTAGAATATTGCCTCAAGAACGCAACACCAGTGCCTCTAATCCGGCAAATAGCGCTAGAGTATTATTTGAGCTTACTCAAATCCTTCCCCACTATTTAAAAATCGATACTGTGCGTGAATATGAACTAGTGTTTAAAAAATCAATGAATGGAAATCCAGAAAGTTTATTGCCATTTTATATCGCTCAAAGAGCATTAGACCCTGACGTGGCCGCCAAAACACCCTATCGATTATTTGCACTGCAGACATTACACACCTTATTAGGGGACCCAAAAATAAAAGAAACGATGAAACAGCTCAACCTCTACTCAGAAGGGGAACACAACATTGAAAGCGGTAAGTATCAAATTTTTTTAAATGAACCTCAAGCAACGCAAGGCGTGCATTTTTATATGACGGCTTTTCTGTTGCTACAGAAAATGTGCAAAAAAGTACAGGCAAAGGGACTGGCTCTATGGAAAAAAAAGAGATTTGCACAGAAAACGCAAAAATTCACCGCCCCGCAGTATAAAGTCTGTTGCGTTTGTGATCGCCATGCCAAATCATTCACACCACTTCCTAAATACTATTTTGAAATGACTGAAAAACATGGTTTTTTTCATTCATTGGATCAATTTGAAACATTAGAACTCGATCATTACACATGTCCAAAATGTATAGCAAGTGATCGAGATCGCTTATATGCTTTATTTATAAGGGAAAAGATTCTTAAACACTCGCCAGGGGCCCGTTTGCGCTTATTAGATATCGCTCCTTCTGTTCCTCTTGGAAAGTGGCTAAAAAGTCAGGAGCAATTCAACTATAGATCTTGTGATTTATTTATGGAGAACGTAGACGATCGAGTAGACATCTGTAAGATGGATGTCTACAAAGATAATTCATTTGATGCAATCATCTGTTCTCATGTGCTTGAACACGTAAAAGATGATAAAGAAGCTGTCAAAGAACTCTATCGCGTATTAGCCCCAAATGGATGGGTTATTATGATGGCCCCGATCTCTCTTGCTATTGATAAAACAATCGAAGATCCCTCGTCTACTTCTGAAAGCCAACGTTGGAAATTGTATGCCCAAGATGATCATGTGCGGTTGTATTCTAAACGGGGATTTGTTGAGTTAATAGAAGCTCAGGGATTTAAAGTGACTCAGTACACCGCAGCAGATTTTCCAGAAGGAACATTCAATCGCCATGGAATTAGTCCAAAAAGCGTGTTGTACATTGCAGGTAAATAGAGAGTTAAATATGTTTCGGTATAATCTGAAAAGGTTATTCAGCTATTATGTTTTTATATGTCTATGGCTGGTCATGCAGGTTGCTGAAAGTAGCTCTTTTGCTCAGCTTTTTATCCAAGATCAATATGATTTTTGCCTCGTCACAGTCCCAAAATCTGGAACCCACCTTCTATTGAAACTGATGGAAGGCTTGCTTCATAAAGGGAAGCTGTGTCCTGATGGAGGGATGGGGTACATCTTCGAAGATAAGTCAAAAACACACATCGATGAATGGTTTGAATCTTGTAAAAGGGATAATAAAATACCGATATGTCACACTAACTACGCTCTTGATGTTTTAAATTATGCAGAAGAACACGATTATAAAATAGTTTTACATGTCAGAGATCTTAGAGACGTTTGCGTCTCATATGTGTTTTGGAGGAAACGAGAGCTGGATCTTATTCTGGGTGAAGATGCAGATTTCGATACGCGACTCTCATGCATCATAGATATGGAATATCAAAGCCCTGAAGAAGAACTTGTACCTATGCAACAATTTGCCATTTTTGCGAATATCTTGAAGTCTCGTTCTAGCGATATCATTATCACTAGATTTGAAGATTTCGTAGGAAGTCTCGGAGGGGGAGATGATAGATTGCAGGAAATTTCTATAAAAAGATTGTGTAAACAACTTAAGATTTCTTGTGCTACTCAAAATATAAAGCTTATTTGTGGAAATTTATTTGGCGACTCACCAACTTTTCGCGAGGGAAAAATCGGCTCATGGAGCGAATATTTTAATGGATTTCATAAAGCTCTTTTTAAGGAAAAAATGGGTCAATTCCTGATTAATTTTGGTTATGAAAAGGATTTAAATTGGTAGTGTCATGGATTTTTATAAAAGAGAAGAACTAGAAAATTTACTTGGTGGAATGGGTTCTAACCTCAACATCCACCGTTCTGTCGTCTTTTTTAACCCTAAAAAAATATTCCTTGGATCCAACGTTCGCATCGATTGCTTCTGTCTCTTAAGCGCTGGTGAAGAGGGAATCCACATTGGCGACCACGTTCACGTTGGCGCCGGCTCTTATCTTTTTGGAGGGGGAGGAAAGATCGTATTAAATTCATTCGCCAATATTTCCTCTCGTGTCTCTCTCTTTACCTCTAGCGATGATTTTGTCGAGGGATATATGACAAATCCAACAGTTCCCTCTAAGTACAAGAAAGTGCTGAATGGTCCTGTCACATTAGAAAAACATGCACTCGTAGGATCTGGATCGATAGTTCTCCCAAATGTAAAAATTGATGTTGGAGGCGTTGTGGGGGCTTTAAGTTTAGTTAAAAAATCGGTTAATTCTTTCGAAATTGTCTGCGGGACTCCTGCAAAACAAGTGAGAAACGCAACTCGAGGTACTTTACTATTGAAGTTAGAGCAAGAGTTTTTAAATGATAAGAATGAAAAGATCTAATGAAAATACCAACTTTTGTTCTCATTTATTTTGATTCGGAAATCATTCAAAAATCGTTAAATTTTCTTATTAAAAACCCAATGCTTGAGATTCATGTCATTGAAAATAAAAGCATAACAACATCTGTAAATAGAGAAAAAATTCTAAAGCTTTTGGAAGAGAAAAAAATAGCATCCTACATGTTAATGGAAAAAAACATTTCAAATAATGCTTTTGAGTTAATTTTAACCGATCATTTACATCTTATCACAGCTCACCCGTATGTCATGATTACTGATGGTGATTTAGAAATAGATGACGAACATTGGCTGGAAGAACAATTATCAATTCTAGAAAAAAATCGATCACTTTTCCTATGTGCAGTACCGCTAATGCTAGACAACTTACCACTAAAAGCATTTCCAAGCGCTAAGGATTGGATTCCCTCTGCTATTTCTGAGGAGGAAACATACTCCGAACAACTTACAGGAATTCATCTCTGTTTACTGAGGTCTATTGAATTTATTTCTTGTTTACAATACATTAAAAGGGCAGGATTGTCATTCCAAGATAGTCATATGCACACATATTGTTATCAAATGATAAATAAGAAGTGGAGTTGTTGCAAAAAAGCCAAGGCTAGACATCTCACGTGGGATGCATATGCAGACTTAAACCACCCCTACACTAAAGCTAAATGCGCTAAATCTTTCAAAAGCACATGGAATCATACTGAATTTTGCTCCTATACCAAATATACATATGCAAATGGATCTGTCAGGGAATGTTTTGTAAGAAAATACGCGCAGCTTGAAAGATTAAAAAAATATTACCATAAGTCGACAGAATACTATCGCAAAATTTTATGTTAATTACACCCAATTGCTGTTAATTGCTGGGGTGTGATTGAAAGTTGTACATTGGTAATTTTCCTGCGCCCACTGCCGGGGCGCACTTATTTATGTCGCCATTACCCCGCTTTCCGCTCGCTGC